>OCHO01000148.1_pt1 | contig 76759 bp, 68 predicted proteins | sample 1538441 | NCBI WGS metagenome assembly OCHO01 (sample SAMN04571691, study PRJEB22368) | human gut metagenome | biome: human gut; material: stool | host: Homo sapiens | place: Luxembourg | collected 2012-06-29
TCCATTCTGGAACATTTACTGCTACACCACGTTTTTCATAAGCAGCAGTACCATTAGGGAATGTACCATCTTCATATCCTAAGAATGCACTTACTGGTAAATCATTACCTTTTTGTGCACTCATTGGTCTTAATATATCTTTTATGAAAGCAGGTTCTTCAACATCAACTATTCCATTTCTTTCATCTACTGCATTTGCCCATGAAGAAGGAACTTCTACTTTAACTAATGAGTTTATACCAGCATCAACAGCTTGGTAGTTCATGTTAACTATTTTTTCACCTTTTTTACCGTAAGCTTTTTGTATAGAATCTTTTAGATATTTAACAGCATCTTCCACTGGTATTATATCAGCTAATTTAAAGAATGCAGCTTGACATATCATGTTTATTCTATTACCAAGACCTATTTCTTGTCCTATCTTAACAGCATTTATAGTGTAGAATTCTATTTCATTTTCTGCTATATATTTTTTCATTTCAGCAGGAAGGTGTTTTTCTAATCCTTCTTGGTCCCATATAGTGTTAAGTACAAATGTACCACCTTTTCTAAGACCTTGTAATAAGTCATATTTATATACATATGATTGGTTATGACAAGCTATATAATCAGATTCATCTAAAAGATATGTAGATCTTATCGGTTCATCACCAAATCTTAAGTGAGACATAGTTATACCACCAGATTTTTTAGAGTCATAATCGAAGTATGCTTGAGCATATTTGTCAGTATGGTCACCTATTATTTTTATAGCTTGTTTGTTAGCTCCAACAGTACCGTCAGATCCTAATCCCCAGAATTTACATCTTACAGTTCCTTTTGCAGATATTTTTATTGGTTCTGCAGCTGGAAGTGAAGTGTTAGTAACGTCATCAACTATACCTATAGTGAATCCGTCAGCTGGTTGTTCTAAGTTTAAGTTTTCAAATACTGCATTTAAGTCAGTAGGTGTAGTATCTTTAGAACCTAATCCGTATCTACCACCAACTATAAGTGGAGCATTTTCAACACCTTTGTAGATGTTGCATATATCTAAGTATAATGGTTCTCCTAATGAACCTGGTTCTTTTGTTCTATCTAAAACTGCTATTCTTTCTACAGTTTCTGGCATTGCAGCTAAGAAATGTTTTTTAGAGAATGGTCTGTAAAGGTGAACTTTAACAACCCCTAATTTTTCTCCCTTAGCATTTAAGTAATCTATTGTTTCTTCTAAAGCTTCTGTAACAGAACCCATAGCAACAACTACATGTTTAGCATCTTCTGCACCATAGTAATCGAATAAACTATGTTTTCTTCCTGTTAATTCACTAACTTTAGCCATATTTTTTTCTACTATATCTACAATATTTTCGTAGTATTTATTTGAAACTTCTCTTGTTTGGAAGTAAATATCAGGATTTTGAGCAGTACCACGAGTAACAGGGTGATTTGGAGATAATGCTTTATCTCTAAATGCTTGAACAGCATCCATATCTAGTAATTGTGCATATTCTTCGTTATCCATTAATTCAACTTTTTGTATTTCATGTGAAGTTCTGAATCCATCAAAGAAATGTAAGAATGGTAAAGAACCTTCTATAGCAGACATATGAGCTACTGGAGCTATATCAGCAACTTCTTGAACAGAACCTGAACATAATAAACATGCTCCTGTTTGTCTACATGCCATAACGTCTTGATGATCACCAAATATTGATAAAGCTTGAGATGCTATTGCACGAGCTGTAACGTGGAATACACCTGGTAATAATTCACCTGCTACTTTGTACATATTAGGTATCATTAATAATAACCCTTGAGATGCAGTAAATGTTGAAGTTAATGCACCTGCTTGTAATGAACCGTGGAATGCCCCAGCAGCACCTGCTTCTGATTGCATTTCAACAACATTAACTTGTTGTCCAAATATATTTTCCCTTCCTTGTGAAGCCCATTCATCAACTAATTCTGCCATAGTTGAAGAAGGAGTTATTGGATATATAGCAGCAACATCAGTAAACGCATAAGCAACATGAGCAGCAGCTGTATTTCCATCTACAGTTTTCATAAATTTAGCCATTTTAGTACTTCCTCCTTATAAATAAGTAAATATTATTCTTAACATATAATTTGCCATCATAATATTGTTCTATTTTTAACAAAGTGTTTATATTTAAACATTCCTATCTAAAATTCTATATTCATTGTCAAAATCCTCTTAAAAAATTATTTTTTTTTAAAAATGTAAGTATTTATTATAATTGTTTATATTATTTATATATTTTTATTATTTTTCTTAAATAAATAAATAACTTAAAATCATATTTGCCTCTATTACTAATTTTTTGATAACTTAAATTAACAAAAACACCCCGTTAATTGATTAGTTTTTTAACAATTTATCAGAGGTCAAATATGTTTTGACAATTTTTACAGTTTTTAAATTTACAACTATTTTTCCCGTATGAGGATTTTTTATAATATGTATATTTTTGTAATATATAAATACGTAATAAATTATATTTAGGTTGAGTAAAAACGCCCTATTTTCTACAATTTTCCAATAAACATATTTTGGTAAATATAAACTTATTTGCAATTATTATGTTAGCACATCTAAAATTTTTTTTAAAGTATTAATAATTTTTTCTTTTTTTTTTTAGTAATTTTCTTAATTTAGTTAAAAAAAAAAGAAGTGTATACTATATACATACACTTCTTATTACTTTTTTAATCATAAAATTTTATAAATAGATAAAATTATTTTATTAACTCTACTAAATCTCCGTTTTTAACGCCAGCTGCATTTCCTTCTTCTATGTCAACGTGCATTTCTAAAGCAAAGTTAGCATTAGCTCTAACTAATACGTTGTGGAAAGTTAATCCTCTTAATCCTTCAGTTTTAACACTTACTACATCTTTATCTTTAACACCGAATTTTTCAGCATCTTCAAGACTCATGTGTATATGTCTAGCTGCTACTATTATACCTTTTTCACATTCAACTTCACCATTTGGTCCTACTAATTTGAATGCTGGAGTTCCATCTATATCTCCTGATTGTCTAACTGGAACTGATAAACCTAATCCTCTAGCGTCTGCTAAAGAAACTTCAACTTGAGATTCTGGTCTAACTGGTCCTAAAACTCTCATTGTTTGTTGTCCTTTAGGTCCTACTACAGTAACTTTTTCTTCACATGCATATTGTCCTGGTTGAGATAATGGTTTAAATGGAGTTAATTGGTATCCTTCTCCGAATAATACATCAACGTCAGCTTGACTTAAATGTACGTGTTTATTTGATAATGCTATTGGTAATTTCATAATAAAAACCTCCTGAAATATAGTTTAATTTTTAATAACCGCAATTAAATTATATCTAAAATTTATAATAAAATCAATTGTTATAATATATTCGTATATTGTATATTACAATCTTTTACTTTATTTATTAAATTTTTTACATTTTTTAACATCATTTTATTGCATAATTTATACTATTTAGCTAAATCTCTTAACAAATCAAAGTATCCAGGGAAAGATATATTTATACAGCTAGGATCGTCAAGAATAACTCTAGAATCACTTACTAAATCTGCTATAGAGAAAGACATTGCTATTCTATGGTCTTTAAATGTTTCTATAGTAGCTCCATGAAGTTTAGTTTTTCCTTTTATTATCATACCGTCTTCTAATTCTTCTATATCTGCACCCATTCTCTTTAAGTTGTCTACAACAGTTTTTATTCTGTTGCTTTCTTTTACTTTTAATTCTTGAGCATCTTTTATTATAGTCGTACCTTCAGCCTGTGTTGCCAAAACGGCTATAACTGGTATTTCATCTATTAATCTAGGAATTATAGTTTTATCAATTGTAGTTGCAGTTAAATCTTTAGAGTATTTAACAAGTAAATCTCCTACTTTTTCTCCACCTACTATTCTTTCATCTATAATTTCTATATTTCCATTCATATTTCTGACAACATCTATTATTCCAGTTCTTGTTTCATTTAATCCGACATTTTTTATTAAAACTTCAGAACCTTCACTTATTAAAGCTCCTACTATTATAAAAGCTGCAGAAGATATATCTCCAGGAACATAAATATCCTGGTTAAATAGTTCATCTACAGGATTTACAATTATATCTAGTCCATCTTCTTTTATATCTGCACCAAATGCTTTTAACATTATCTCTGTATGATTTCTCGATTTAACTTTTTCTCTTATTATACTTTGTTTATCAGCATATAAACTAGCAAGTATAATTGCTGATTTTACTTGGGCTGATGCAACGGGCATTTTATAATCTATACTGTGTAAATGACCACCTTTAACTGTTATAGGCGTAAAGTTTGCATCATCTTTTCCAGTTATGTCACATCCCATCATTCTAAGTGGGTCTGTCACTCTCTTCATAGGTCTTTTACCTATAGAGGCATCACCTATTAATGTAGATTCAAAATCATTTCCAGCAAGAATACCCATAAGTAGTCTTATTGTTGTTCCTGAATTTCCTACGTCTAATATATCAGTTGGTGCTTTTAATCCTCTAAGCCCATTTCCTTTAATGAATACATCTTTCCCATCTATTTCTATGTCTACTCCCATTTTTCTAAAGCATGCAACTGTACTTAAACAATCTTGTCCCATTAAAAAGTTACTTACTTTATTGTTTCCTTTTGATATAGCAGAAAACATTATCGATCTATGAGAGATAGACTTATCCCCTATTAATTCAAAACTTCCTCTAAGCATATTTGCACTCCTTTATTATTTCTAAAATTGTCTCATCATCTACATCATTAAATAAATCCACTTTACCATGTTCTACTGGCAAAATCATATTTACTTTTGAAAAACTATTTTTCTTATCAGTTTTCATTATAGATAGTACTTCTTGTTCGCTTGCCCCCTCAAATTCTGTTGGCAAATTAAATACCTTACATATATTTAAAAATTTATCATAATATTCTTTAGTTATTAAATTTTTTCTTAAAGAAAGTTTAAATGCCATATTCATACCTATACTTACAGCTTCCCCATGAGCTATATGGCAAAGTTTCTCTACTCCATGGCCGAAAGTATGTCCAAAGTTAAGGATTTTTCTAAGTCCTCCTTCTTTTTCATCCATTTCAACAACATGAGCTTTAATCCCTGCACATTTTTTTACTATGTATTTTAATGTTGAATCTCTTTTGTCTAATATATCTTCACTATTTTCTAATAAATAATTTATAAATTCATAATCATATATAAATCCATATTTAACAACCTCACTCATACCGTTTCTAAATTGGTCATCTGGCAAAGTTCTAAGTGCTGATACATTTATAAAAGTAAATTTAGGTTGATAAAATGCACCGATTACATTTTTATAAGTTCCTAAATTTATTCCTGTTTTACCACCTATAGATGAATCTACTTGTGCTAAAAGAGTTGTAGGTACTTGTACAAAATCTATTCCTCTCATATATGAAGAGGCAACATATCCTGCTAAATCTCCTATAACACCACCACCTACAGCTATTATAAGTGATTTTCTAGTAAGACCAGCCTTTATCGCATGTTCTAGTATTTTTTGAAAAGTATCAAGGCATTTAGATTCTTCCCCTGCTGGAACTATATATTCACTTACAAATTTAGCTCCTAAAGAATCTATAAATTTATTTAATTGTGTTTTGTATACATTTTCATCTGAAATTACTAGTACCATATCGTAAATTTCATTTATATTTTTATTAGTTGTGCCATTTACTTCATTTAAAGCTTTATTAAAACTTCTATAGCTATCATCAATAAAAATATTGCATACTTTGTTTTTTATTTTTTCCATCCTCTTTCACCCAACCTTTGAATATATGAATTATAATTTCTTTTTACGTCTTCTAAACTACTTCCTCCTATTGTTTCTAAGAAGAATTGACATATAACAAAAGCAACTACATTTTCACACACAACGCTACAAGCCGGAACTGCACAAGTGTCTGAACGCTCTACTGTAGCTTCATAGCGTTCTAATGTATTTATATTTATTGAGTTAAGAGGCTTGTATAGTGTTGGAATTGGCTTCATAGCGCATCTTATTATGACTTCTTCTCCAGTTGTCATTCCACCTTCTATACCACCTAATCTATTTGTAACTCTCTTTATTCCATCTTTTTCATTATATATTATTTCATCCATTACTTGAGAACCTGGAAGTTTTGCTACATCAAATCCTATACCGAATTCGACCCCTTTTATAGCTTGAGTTCCCATTAGATGCATTGCTAATACACCGTCAATTTTTCTATCAAATTGAGTGTATGACCCAAGTCCTGGAATTAAGTTTTTTATTCTAACTTCTACAACCCCACCGATTGTATCTCTTTCACTTTTTATTTCGTCTATTTGTGCAATCATCTTAGCTTCTACTTCTTTATTTGCACATCTAACTTCTGAATTATCTACATTATTTTTTATATAATCAAAATCATATATATTTTCATCCTTCACATTACCAATTTGTATAACATGAGAGACAAAGTCTATATCGAAATTTTTTAATAGCTGTTTGCAAATCGCTCCTACTGCTACCCTACTTGCTGTTTCTCTTGCTGATGACCTTTCCAGTACATTTCTTGCATCATCAAAATCGTATTTTAAGCAACCGACTAAATCTGCATGACCTGGTCTTACATTGTTTACTTTTCTAGTTTCAAAATCTACTTCATCCATTGGTGCCATATGTTCAGTCCAGTTTTGGTAGTCTTTGTTTTTTACTTCAATTGATATAGGTCCCCCTAGTGTTTTTCTTCCCCTAACACCACCAAGAATATTTACTTTATCACTTTCAATTTTCATTCTGCCACCACGGCCATAACCACATTGACGCTTTTTAAGTTCTAAGTTGATTTCATCAAAGTTTAGTTCTATATTTGATGGCAGTCCATCAATTATAGATATTAAACTCTGCCCATGTGATTCACCACTTGTCAAATACCTTAACATAATTCATCGCCCCTTACTTTTAGTATTAATTATTTTCTTTAATTCTTTTTATATATTCATCAACATCTCTGTTGAATCTAGCTTTGAAATCTTCATTTTCCATAAAAGGAACTTCATCTGAATTAGATAGGTATAAATTATAATCTAAATCTGTATTTATCGATTTATAAAATATATCCATTACAATTTGTCCACCTAAAAATTGATCTTTAAATTCAGGTTGTCCACCAATTGCAATATACATTCCCAGTCTAAATTTATCTCTATCTATAGATGGTTTTTTTAATATATATTTACTAGCGAAAAATGCTTGTGTTCTATCTACTACTGTCTTTACTTTTGTAGATACACTTGAAAAATACATAGGACTTACTGTTATTGTCCCTGTACTTTTATTAAATTCTTCATATATAGGTGTCATATCGTCTTTTATTCTACAGTAGCCTGTCTTTTCACAAGCTCCACATGCAGTACAATACTCGATATTCATTTGATATATGTCTAATACTTTGTAATTAATGTTGTTATCTTCAAATTTTTTTGTTATCTCTTTTATAATAGAGCTACAGTTTTTGTTTTTACGAGGACTTCCATTAATTATTAATACTTTATCATTTTTCCCCATATGAATCCTCCTATTTTAATGTTAAATCTTTTATGTGTTTTCATATTAATTATTATAGCACTTAATATGAATTTCTTTATATTATTTATTGCTCAAGCATACTACTAGTATATCATCATCAAAATTATGTTTAGGTACAAATTCACCTAATTCTTTTTTCAATGCATTTATAAAGTCATCTTTTTCTAACATATAATTCTTAAGTAAAAATGACTCAAACCTCTCTATTCCAAATTCTTCTTTATCTTTATTTTTTATTTCAATTATTCCGTCTGTATACATACAAATCATAGAACTATCTTTTATAGAGATTGTGCTTTGCTCATAATTTATATCTTCTAGGACGCCTAATGGAATATTTTTTTTGCATAGAGTACCATCAGTACATTTGAATTTTCCGGAATTATCTATTATTATTGGACAATAATGACCTGCATTAGAGATATCTAATGTATTACTTTTACTATCTATAATTCCCACTATACATGTTGTAAAAACATCCATTTTATCAAATTCATCATATAATATTTGATTTAATTTATTCATAATTTCTGCTGCAGTTTGATAATTATAACATAATGTCTTGAAGCATCCCTTTATCATTGCAACAATATAGTTTGATACTATACCATGTCCCATAACGTCGGCAATTATATATGCGACTTTACCTTCATTTATAACTTGTGCGTGATAGAAATCCCCACCTATAACTGTTGCTGGTTTATGGTAGAAATATAAATCTTTATCATTAGATAAATTCATTTCACTTTCATTCATTATAAGTTTTTGCTGCTTATTTAATATATTTAGCTCATTTGCAATTAATTTATGTTTTGTTTCAGCTTGATTGTATTTATATAATTGCATACCTAATACGATTTGTTTAGATATTAATTCTAATATATTAAAATCATCTTCAGTATATCCATGTCTATTGTTTGAGCATAATATACAACCTAATAACTTATTTCCATCTTTTAGTTTGTAGTACATGTAATTTTCTACTTCTATCTCATCTATAATTATAGATTTCGCTTGATTTATATAATTTCCATCTTCGTTGTATTCATCTATTTTAAGTAATATCTTTTGGAAATCAATTTTTTTCTTTAGTCTATTTTCCATAGCACTAAAAATTTTATAATCATAATTTAAGTCATCAATTACTATAAATGCCTCATCACTTTTAGTAAGTTTCTTGGCTTGACTGTTTAATGATTCCATAAACTCATTTACATCATTATTTAAGTGTAGTTTTGTCGTTATTTCATTTATATTACTTATTGATTCTCTAAGTTTGTCTATTAGTTCTTTAGTGTGTTCATTATCAAAAGTTATTTCTATTGATAATGATATAAGAGATACTACAGAAGATATAAATGTTATATCTGATTCTTCTAATGAATCTTCTTCAGTTAAAAAGCACGTCATAAATCCTATAACATTGTAATTTAAAATTAAAGGAAATACTATTCTTCCCTTATATCCTTCCATTTTAGCTAGTTCTCTTTCATCAACTGCTTTTGGATTTTCAAATATATCCTCTATATATATAATTTTTTTCTGTTCAACTGCCTCATGTATATATTTAGGATAAGATTTTTTAAAGTTTAACTTTGTTCCTATTTTTTGATTTGGTGGAAATACCTTTGGTATATAATCTAAGGTAGCTGAACAAACTAAATAAGCATGTTCAAAATCATTATCATAAAATAAGTTAATACATGCTTTAGTTGGCTCAACTACCTCTAACATTTTATCTACAATTTGGTCTTTTATTGCAAAAAAATTAGTGGACTGAGTTACCATAGCTGATATATCAACTAAATTTTTCATTAATTTTCTATACTTTTCCATCAAGCATCCTCCTTGATTGTTTCTCTAAAAAATTCCTTTAATTGTAGATAAATTTTATCACAATAATTATCATAATCCAAGTAATGTCATATAATCTTATTAATATTTAAAATTAAATAATCTTTAGTTTTTTCATAATCTTTTAAATATATTTTATATACTATTTTTATAGTTTAAATATATATCTCTGATTGTTACTCCCAATACTATACAAAAACTTAAAATTATAATCCAACTAAAATGTGTAATTACTCCAATTAATAAGATTGATATTAAAAATGAAATATCTTTTTTACCTTTTTGTTTTAAAATTTGTTCTCCATTTGTATTTATATTATTTTTTATATTTTCTATCTCAGATACTACTTTTGGCTTTAAGCTTTTTTTATAAAGTACATATATTATTTCTGTTAAAAATACTCCTATACCAAAATATATATTTATTTTAGAAGCAACAAACAATACAACTAGTGCAATTAAAATTTTAAATACTAAAAAAAGTACTTTATCAATCTTGATAGAAATTCCTTGTACCTTTTTAAATTGATCGTTAACTTCATATTGTCCATTTGGCAACTTGCTCATTTTATTTTTAACTACTTCTGTATAAAATAATTTCATTATTCCATTTATCATAAAAATACCTCCTAATTTATATTAGCTATATTCAAGTTTTTATTACCTTTTATTCATATTTTTGACTAAAAAATGATTTTTATACAAATATAAAAACTACACATAATCTTAAATTTTTATATTTACATATATGTATAGCAATGTCTTTTTTTGTTAAAAATAAAAGTAGCACAATTATTATTCTAAATAAATTTCAAGCCATATTTTGTTTTATAAATATCCAATTAATAAATTCTAAAAAGGAGGTTTTCTCACACATCATGAGAATATAAATATTATGCAAATAGAAGAATTAGACTTAAACACACGAAATCAAATTTACAATACGACCAAAAGAGTAATAAGAAAATATCAAAAAGGCATTAGCTCAGGAAAATTAACTGCTGAAAAATTTGCTGACAATATATTTGCAAACAATATACTTTTAGATATTTTAGATGAATCAGTTATAAACCAAGCTGAATTTCAAAATTCATATATAAACTATATAAACTCCTTAATGCAAAATCAAAACGAAAACTTTAAAAATTATATGGAGTCTAAATACAATAAAAATACGATTAAATCTACCGTTTCTCTACAGATACTTTTGAAAAATATTCTTAAAAATAGTGACTGTTCATTAAATATCCCTATAAAATATTTAAATAAAAAAGACATTGAAGCTATTATAAAATATATTCAAACTGATCAAATAGATATTGGTAATGAAAAAATATACAAATACGTAAGCAAAACTAAAACAAACTAAATTATAAATAAAAGAGCTGTTTTTATATTGCATTTTCTCTATTAGAATTTTAATCTAATTGATGAAATACTATAAAAACAGCTCTTATTTTGTAATATGTTTTTATTACTAGCCCAATGCCTTTTCTAATTTTGATAAGTATTTTATAGGATAATATTTTAATAATTCCCTAAACTGTTCTGTTGTAAGGCCTTCTGTTGTTGTATAAATACGTATTTTTTCATCTAAATCCGCATTTATAAAATCATTTTTTATTTTTTCAAAATCTGCTGCCATAATAATACACTCCTATATCTAAAATTTAAATGATTATAGCTTAATCATATATAAGTAAATTTGATATCTTCATAAAAGATATCTCCTATTTATGTTTACCTACAAGCAGAAAAATATAAGTGTATAATTCAAAAATATAATTTCTTTTTATTAATACTAAAATTAATAAAGTGGTAAACACTTTAAATTATTAAGCGCTTACCACTTCTATTTCACTAAAATCTTATTATTTTAAATTATTTTCTACTATTATTGTTGTTTATACTTGTCCTTTACCTGCCATTTGTTGTTCTGCCATTTCTACTAATTTTTTAGTCATGTATCCACCAACATAACCATTTTGTCGAGCTGTTAAATTTCCTTTGTCAACTTGTTGATAATCAGCCATTCCTAATTCATTAGCTATTTCTAATTTCATTTGATTTAATGCTTGTTTAGCTTGTGGAACTACTGTTTTGTTATTATTATTGTTTGACATATTTAATACCTCTTTTCTAGTGATTTTTGTTTCTTGGTAGTATTATATGAGATATTTGTTTTATAATACATACAATTTGTGACAAAATTCTTAATAGTTGGTACCAAACAAGAATCTCAATTTTTAGACTTTAATTTAAAATATATTTAATTATGTTTAAGCTTTATTTAGCAGTTTATACCTGCTAAATATGCAGTTGAAAATGCTATTTGTAGATTAAATCCACCTGTATATGCATCAATATCTATTACTTCACCTGCAAAGAATAACCCAGATACTAATTTAGATTCCATAGTACTTGAATTTATTTCGCTAGTTTTTATTCCACCTGAAGTTATTATAGCTTCTTCAATAGGTCTATAATTTTTAACTGTAAAACTTATATGTTTTATAAGGTGAACTAAATTTTTTCGTTCTTCTTTAGATATTTGATTTACCTTTATATATGGATCTATCTTGCTTAATTTAACTATTGTAGGTATTAGTTGTTTAGGCAATAAATCATTTAAAGAATTCTCGAAGTTTTTATTTGAGTACTTTTGGAAATCTTTTTGTATTCTTTTATCTAATTTTTCTTCATCTAAAGCAGGTTTTAAATCTAATACGATTTTATAATTATCTTTAGATAAATCTCCCATACGACAACTTGCAGATTTTATGATAGGGCCATCTATGCCGTATTTAGTAAATTCCATCTCGCCAAAATCATCATATATCTTTTTATTTTTACTATTATAAACTTCTATACTAACATTTCTAAGTGATAATTTAGCTAAATCAGCAACATAATCTTCCATAACTTCTAGTCCTATAAGAGATGGCTTTGGAGTTATTATTGTATGTCCTAAATTTTTGGCAAATCTATATCCATCTCCAGTAGAACCTGTTTTTGGATAACTAACTCCTCCTGTTGCAACGATTACACTATCACACTCTATTTCTCTTTTATCAGAAAGAACTACTTTTTTTACAGCTCCATCTTCTGCTATTATTTTATCTACTTTGGAATTTAATAAAACTTCTACATTTTTATTACTATTCATTTGTCTTTCTAATGCTCTTACTACATCTACAGCTTTGTCACTAACTGGAAAGACTCTTTTTCCTCTTTCTGTTTTAGTTTCAACACCCAAATCATTAAACATGTCTATTACTTGGTCATTTGTAAATGTATAAAAAGCACTGTACAAGAATTTTCCGTTTGTCGGAACATTTTCTATTAGTTCCTCTATTTCACAGTTATTAGTTATATTACATCTACCTTTTCCTGTTATCAATAACTTCTGACCACATCTTTTTTGCTTTTCTAATACTGTTACTTTATATCCTCTGTCTCCAGCAACTTTTGCAGCCATCATTCCACTTGCACCAGCGCCTATAATTACTACTCTTTTCAAAAAATCATCCTCTCAATATATTAAATTCCAATTAATTCAAACCAAATCTCTCAAACAGAAATGGTACTCCTGCAATTCCCCAAAATACAACTATAGTATATCTTATATAATCAGCTAGTAGTGATATTCCTTCAATAGTATCTATTTGAAGTAATATTACTAAAGATTTTAATGCAGCATATACAATACCTAGCGTGATTATCCCAACTATAAATCTAAGTATCTTTGTACTTAATTTTGGTTTTGATTTTGCATTTGTAAAAATATTAGCTTTTTTCTTACTTTCTTCCGTGCTAAAATCTATAAATTTATCTTCTACAATATACCCTAATACAAATCCTGTATATAAAGCAAAACTTTTTACTAGCTCTTCTCCCATAAAGAAGTAAACTATTACAGCAAATGCAATTAGAGTTAAAAATAATATGTAATAATTTTTATTTTGATCTACATAATCAAATAGTCTCACAAAAACTATGCTGACTAATATTCCAATAATCCATCCTGCAAGTACATCTTGTGGCCAATGAACACCTAAATAAAGCCTAGAAATCCCTGCACCTAATATCATTATAATTCCAAGTAAAGCTATCCACCATTTTCTAAAGTAGTCTATAATGGCAGTCCAAACAGTAGTAGCAGTTTGAGTATGACCACTTGGGAACGAATATCCTGTCGCAGTTTCAGTTCTTAAAGATTGTAAATTTTCACTATCTATTGGTCTTGGTGATTTAAAAAAGTTTTTTAATGCGGAGTTTATAGTTATACTTCCTGTAACGGCAAACAATAATCTCTGTCCACATTTTTTATCTACACACCAATACATTATCGCCGCAATTAAAACAACTGCTACTTGTTCTGTGCATATTGTAAATCCGGTAAATATAGTAGTTAAAATATCACTTCTTATACTTTGAAAATATAAAAGTATATCCATATTATCACCTTCCCTTTTTACTATCATCTATTTTACATAAAATTATTACATAAATATATATTTTCACTTTAGATTTATTTAAAAATCTTTTAAATTATTTACAATTTCCTATATATACATACATTTTACAAGAAAATCTTTTTAATCTAAAGGTATTTTAAGTTAATTTTTATTAAATATTAAAATAGACTGTAGAACTAATATTTATTATTTCTACAGTCTATTTTAATACAAATATTGTATAAAATTATAGTTTAATCTTATACATCTTCAACTATACCTATATATGGTAAGTTTCTATATTTTTCAGCATAGTCTATTCCGTATCCAACTATGAATTTATCTTCTATAACAAATCCAACATAGTCAACTGGTATATCAGCTTTTCTTCTTTCTGGTTTGTCTAAAAGTGTACATATTTTTAAAGCTTTTGGTCCTCTAGCTTGTAATTCTCTTGTTAAGTTACTTAAAGTTAATCCTGAATCTATTATATCTTCTACTATTAATACGTTTTTATCTTTTATATCAACATCTAAGTCCTTAAGTATTTTTACTGATCCAGAAGATTCCATTGCATTTCCGTAACTAGAAACACTCATAAAGTCCATATTTACATCTAAGTTTATATTTCTTATTAAATCAGCAACAAATACACTTGCTCCTTTAAGTATACCTACTACTAATAAATCTTGTCCTTCAAAATCTTTTTCTATTTGTTTGCCTAGTTCTGCTACCTTAGCTTTTATTTGTTCTTCAGTTAGCATTGTTTTTGTAATCTTAAACATTTTTATCCTCCTGCATATACATATGTTTCTATTATATATTTTATTTTTAATTGTATCAATACAAATATTTTTTTTAATAACATTAATAAATTTCAGAAATTATTTACTTTTATTGTTTTTATTAGTTAAAAATGATATTTTCATGAAATTTTTTTATTTTTTTAACATATATTTATTTTTATTTAAAAAAGCAAATCCATTCATTTTTTTAGTTGTGCCTTTCAAAAAAATGTGGTTATATATATATTATTGATTATATTTTTATATATATTATACTCTAAATAAGAAAATAAATTTTTTTCAAGATTAAAATGTATTTTCTTTATATTAACGTTTAGGGAGGATTTAAAATGAGTGTAAATCATGGTGCAAATTTATATGATTTATCAAGTAAATATGGATTTTCAAAAGATGAATTTATGGACTTCAGTTCTAATATAAATCCTTTTGGTACTTCAAATAAAGCAAAAGAATATATAATTAACAATATAAATATGGTATCTATGTACCCAGACCCAGAATATGTATCTTTAAAAAAATCTATATCTAAATACTGCAATTGTCTAGATGAAAATATAGTTTTAGGAAGTGGAGCTACAGAATTAATTTCATCATTTATAAAAACTGTAAATCCTAAAAAAACTCTACTTTTATCACCTGCATATTCTGAATATGAACATGAATTAAATAAAATAGGTTCTGATATTATAAAATTTTTCTCTAAAGAAGAAAATAATTTCGCAATAGATATAGAGGAATTAGTAACTGCTATAAATAAAGGCAACTATGATTTAACAATTATCTGTAATCCAAATAACCCTACAGGATTTGCCTTTTCTAGAGATGAAATTGAATATATATTAAAAAATACAAATTGTTATATTATGATTGATGAAACTTATATTGAGTTTACTGATACAAATACTTATTCATCTACTAAATTAGTAGATAATTATGATAAGCTTTTTGTAATTAGAGGTACATCAAAATTCTTTTCTACACCGGGAATTAGACTTGGATATGGTCTTATTGGAAATAAAGAAGTAAAAAATAAAATAAATGAAAATTTAGATTTATGGAATATAAATATAATTGCCGCTTCAATGGGAGAAATAATGTTTTTAGATAATATGTTTATTTTTAAAACTATCGATGCAATGCTTAGAGAAAGAGATTACTTAACTAATGAGTTAAGCACTATAAATGACTTAACTGTTTATCCTAGCAAAGGTAATTTTATATTATGCAAAATATCTTCAAAGAAGTTTACTGCTAAAGAACTTCGTGATAAACTCCTTCCAGAAAAAATTATAATTAGAGATTGTAATTCTTTCGAGGGGCTTTCTGAGTACTATTTTAGAGTTTGTATTTTAAAACCAAATGAAAATAAATTACTTGTAAAAACATTAAAAAATATATTTAAATAAATATCTGTACTTATATATTTTCTTTAAATATGCAAGTAAAGTTTAGATTTTAAAAGAATTTCAAATTAAATATATTATAAATATAAAAAAACTGCTTATTTTATAAGCAGTTTTTTTGCGGAATCATATTCATTGGGGATAGAAATACAACTCCATGGCATTTTAAAATTTTTTAAAATTGCCGTTTAAGTGGATATTTTAATTTTAGTTGATTACGTAATTAGTCTTAAGAAATTTTTCTAAGTGATTCAATTTCATAAAGCCACTTTTGAAAAAATTCTGTTTCTTTTCTTTCATTGTAGATTTTTCTTAGAGATTTTAAAGATACATTTCTAACTTCACTATGAGTATCTTTTAAACCTTCTTTTATTTTAGAAAGCACTCCGTCTAAATCTACAAAATTGCCAAGCGCTGTATATGCTGCAGCCCTTATCTTATAATTTTCTGATTTTGTACAAGCTATTAGTTTCTCCATTAAAGCATCTTTTTTTTCAAACTGATTATTCATTATAATCCTCCTTTATTGATTAAAACTTATGCTCCCTAGATTTAAAATTTAATAACCCTTAACAATTTCTTTTATTTTATATCTAAATTATAAATAAGAAATATGAACTTAATATAAATTATATCTTATGTTTTTCTTAATGAATATTAATATTTTCCTATTTTATTCGACCATATATCTTATAATATATATTTTTTTAACTCCTTTAGACAATTTTTGGTATATAATAACTATTATAAGATATAATTTTAATATTTAATTATACAAAGGGGGCACAATAATGGAATATAATTTTTCAAACAGATTTAAAAACTTAAAACCATCTCCAGCAGGAGATATATTAGCGACAATGGGGGATCCTAGTTTAATTAAATTTTCAGGCGGAAATCCTGCCACAGATTCATTCCCAATCGATAAAATAACAGAATTTTCAAATGAAGTTCTTACAAATAAACCATTATCTATACTAGAATATGGATTAACAGAAGGTTATCATCCTTTATTAGATGAAGCAAAAAAATTCTTTAATAGAGATGGAAGTGTTGTAAAAGACGGCGACATGATGATTTGTACTTCTGGTAGTCAACAAATAGCTGACTGTTTAGCAAAAATAATATGTAATGAAGGCGATACCGTTTTAACAGAAGATCCATCATTTCTTGGTGTTCTTGATTCAATAAGAAGCAATGGTGCTAATTTAGTTGGAGTAAAGATGGAGGATGACGGTATAGATTTAGCAGATTTAGAAGAAAAACTTCAAATAAAACCAACACCTAAATTTATATATGTTATACCTAATTTCCAAAATCCAACAGGTATAACTATGTCTCTTGAAAAACGTAAAGCTGTTTATGATCTATGTAAAAAATATAATGTATTAATTCTTGAAGATAATCCTTATGGACAATTGAGATTTAGTGGAGAGCCACTTCCACCTATAAAATCTTTTGATGAAGAAGGAATAGTTATATATGCAGCTAGCTTTTCAAAAATAATTGCACCTGGTATAAGAGTTGCCTGTGCAGTTGGTAAACCAGAAATTATAGGTGCACTAAAAAAAGTTAAATTCTTAAATGATGTACATAGTACTACTTGGAGCCAAGTTATATGCGAAAGAATTTTAGCTACTTGTGATATGGATGCTCAAATAGAAAAATTAAAAGATATCTATGGTGCAAAAAACAAAATAATGCAAGAAGAAATGGCTAAAAACTTCCACCCTAGTGTTAAATATACTAAGCCAGAAGGAGGTATGTTTGTCTGGGTTACATTACCTAATGGCGTTGATATGATGAAGTTTGTAGGTGAAGCATTAGAAAACAAAGTCGCATTAGTACCTGGAACAGCATTTTTAGCTGATACATCAATGCCTTGTCAAAGTTTCAGAATGAACTTCTCTACTCCATCTGTTGAAGATATAATAAAAGGAATAAGAATATTAGGCGAATTAACTTATAAATACTGTAAATAGTTATAATTAAAGCGAAGGAAATAACTAAATTAATTTGTTATACCTTCGCTTTTTATTTTATATGATTGCTTATTATTTTATTTTTTTATACTCTCTTCAATCTCAATTTTCTTCTTTATATTGTTTCAAAAAATCCTTATAGTCTTCTCTTGTAAAATTAAATGTCTTTATATAAGCAATTTTGCTTCCCACAAGTTTCTCTCCCGGCTTTGTATAATTATGATTTCCATAAGGCCATGCAACTCCAACTTCTATGCGGATTTTATCCACATTTTTATTATTATATAATTTTTCTATCTTATCCATAACCTCTTCTGTAGCCTCTTCTTTGACTTGGTTGTATATTTTATCATCAGAAGCTGAGCTTTTTTCTTCATCTGAAAGATTATTCTTTAATGCCTTTTTATAATTTTCTAAAGAAGGCACCTTAACTAGATAAAAAATATATGTCCTATCTCTTTCATTTGATTTTTCATTTATATGAACGATTCCTGTCCCCGTTGTTGAGCTATATTCCCCAAATACGGCATATATCGCATCTTTCTCACTGCTCGTCTGTGAAAATTCTTTAGTTGAATCTTTACTACACCCACACATAAAAATAGCAATTAAGTAAATCATCAAAAATAATTTTATTCTTTTCATAAAATTCCCCCGTTTAACAATCGTCTCGAAAAACCAACGTAAAATTTACCATTCTTAACATATATTATAGCAACAAAATCATCTTTAGTATCTGACTTTTTTGTAAGTTTACTAAATAATTTTAATATTTATTTTTAAATGTGATTATTCATCATCGTGGATTTCCCATTTAACATTTTCTATAATTTTTGACTTTGGACTATTTTCAAATTCAACCTTATATTTATTAAGTTCTTCATTTATTAGACCTATAGACCATACCAATATAAAAACATCATCTATAAATCCTAATCCTCCCAATAGAATTTCTGGTATAAAATCTATACTAGACATAAAATAAAATATAGTCACTAAAAATGTAGACACTATTTTTATTTTAGAAAAAACATTCGCCTCCCTATCCTTAAAAAATTCTGGAAGTATAAATAAATTCTTTATAAAAAATATCCCAAATCCCGCATTTTTAAATCTAACTAAAACAAGTTTAAACCAATCTAACAATCTATTTATTATACTTAATTTATCATTCATAATTTTTCTCCTTATTCTTTATTATATAAAAATAACAAATTTTATATTTTTTTAAAACAACTTTTTAATAAATTTAAAATTTCTTAAGATATTATTATCTAAAGTTTTCTTTTTAAAATAATATATATCTATATTACAAAAATACAACAATAAACACTAAAATTATACATATATAAAGTTACATTTTCTAACTATTTGATATAAAATATAATTATATCTTATTTTTAAGGGGGCAAATTTATGTTGAGTAAAGATTTAGAAAAAGTTATTAATGATCAAGTTACTTTTGAATTTTATTCTTCTTATACTTACTTAGCTATGGCTGCTTATTGTGAATCTATAGATTTAAGTGGTTTTGCTAACTTCTTTAGAGTACAAGCACAAGAAGAAATCGATCATGCAATGAAATTTTATGATTATGTATTCCAAAAAGGTGGCACTGTAGTCCTTGGCCAAATAGACAAACCAAAAGAAACTTATACTGATATTATAGAAGTATTTGAAACTGGTTTAGCTCATGAAGAATTAGTAACAAGAAAAATATATAACATAATGGATATAGCCGTTTCTGAAAAAGAACATGCAACTATTAGTTTTTTAAATTGGTTTGTCGATGAACAAGTTGAAGAAGAAGATAATTTCACAACTTTACTTAAAAAGGTAAAAAGATGTGCTGATAATCCTCATGCATTATACATGCTAGATGATGAGTTATCACAAAGAGTTTATGTAGCTCTTGCAACAAACGAATAATATATAATTTCCTTAGAATTAAAAAAATTCGCTTCGCTCATGGCGCCAACGAATCAAAGATTCCGTTGCTTAAGTTAATAGGTTGGAAATTATACATTATCCACAAACCAGATAATATCTAATTTCCTTAGAATTAAAAAAGGTGTGAGAAATCAATCTGTCCCACACCTTTTATATTTATATTAAATTTATACCAACCCTTTATTTTCTTCTGTAGGCTTATCTTCTATTAAAAGACCTAATTTTTTAGCAACAAACTTTGTACTTGATCCCTGTATAATCAAAGTTATAAGTATAGTCATAAATACTACTGATGATATAATTTCTTTTCCCGGAATATTCATTGATGTTACTATACCACAAAGAGCTGCCGGTATAACACCTGTCTCTCTTACCCACATCATAAAAAATATCTCATTTTTCTTCCATTTTGCCTGTCTATCAACTAAAGTACATGCTAATACACTTATCGGTCTTACAATAAACATAAAACATGCAACACTTATAACTGATGGTACAAAGTATTTTCCTACTACTTGTAAATCAACTTGACTACCTAAAATTATAAATATACACATTCTACAAATTGTACCTAATGTTTCTGCTACATGACAATCTGCATCGTAGGATTTCTGACTTAGCCATAATTTGAAGTTTTGTTTATTTCCTGTAACTATACCTACTATAAAGCATGACATATATCCACTTCCGCCAAGTGCTGTAGATAATTCATATGCTATTATTACAGATATTATAGATATTATAGGTGTGTAATCTTGGAATATTCCCCTTGGACTGTCATTTACTAATGCTAATAAAATAACTCCTGTAAGCAATCCTACTACTAAACCTATTACTATCATCAATACAAGTTCATATAAGTTCTCTTGTAATGAGAATTTTCCTGATAACATAATAGCTAGTACAGCTGAAGTTAAAATTGCACCTGTGGCATCATTAAAAGCAGACTCACTTATAACTGTCTGTGATACCTTTCTATTTATTTTAATTTGGTTAAAAATAGGTACTAATGTTGCTGGGTCAGTTGAAGCAATTATACTTCCTGCTAAAAGTGCTACCATTGCACTTGTTTTAAATGAAAAACCTATTACTTGTTGCATAAGAAATGCTGATATTAAAACTCCTACAGTTGAAAGTAGTAACACACTTATTTTTACATTTTTTAATACCTTTAAACTTATCTCTTTACCACCCATATATAATATAAAAGCTGATCCAAATGTAAGTATAAGTTGATTTTCGACTTGATATTGGCTAATATCAATAAATTTTAATACTGATGGACCAATAAAAATACCTGCTATTAAAAATAATACAACGTCAGGAATCTTCAAAATATCACTTAATTTACTACATATTATTCCTGTCATTGTAACTACTGCAAAGAGTATCAATAAATGATTACATGCAATTGTGTGTATAGATGACTCCATAATATCCATCCCCTTACATTTATATTCTATATATTTATAGTAAGCTTTTTCCAAGTCAATTGCACTGGTTTTAACACTCTTTTAACATTTTTAACTGTATTTTAAAATTAAATATAAATTTATATTTGATATTTTTTTAACACTCTTTTCAAACACGAAAAATGCTATCGCAATAAAACACGATAGCATTTTTTATATAAATAGGTGTTTTTTTAAATACAATTAAATTTGGCTTAATACAAACTCAACTGCTTTTTTAGGATCTCTAGTTAAATTAATATATTCTACACCTTTTGTAGCAATAAGTTTCACATTAAGACGATCTGCATCTGCTTTTATGTCATCATAATATGAAGCAACTTGAGGTGCTAATATTATCATATCAAAATCCTTCATTATTTCATAATGAGAACCATATGCACCTGCTGTAGCAGATATTGGAAGATTTAATTCCTTAGCTCCTTCTACAAGTGCATTTGCAAGCATAGCACTTGTACCAGCCCCTGCACATAATACTAATACATTTGTTGGTTTAACTTCTTTATTATTATTTTCAGTTGCATCCTCATCAGATACTGTAGCTGCAACTTCTTCTTTTACTTGAGCTTTTTCTTTTGCTTCAATTTTTTCTTCTTCTTTTTCTTCTTCAGCATTATTTCTTTCTTGTTCTAATAGCTCATCATCATAAGCTTTAAAGAATGGGAAATAAATCACAAAATCAACTACTAGTAATACTACTACTAGTACAAATGCCCATATACTAAATCCTGTACCTAATACTAAACCTAGTGGAGCAGGAGTAGCCCATGGTAACACGTACATAAAACTGTTCATTCCTATTACATCTACAAAGAATTTAAATATACATACATTCACAATTGGTGCACATATAAATGGTACAAAGAAGTATGGATTTAAAATTATTGGTGTTGCAAATAATAATGGTTCATTTACTGCAAAACAAACTGGTACAACAGAAGCCTTTCCTACCGCCTTTAATTGTTTTGATTTTGCAAATAGTAAGAATATAAAAGGTAATATTAAAGTTGCACCTGTTCCTCCCATAGTACCTACAAAGTTACCAAGACCAACAGTTAAAACATTTGAAGCGTGTTCTCCAGCTTGATATAAAGCTAAGTTTGCATCTACATTTGCATATATTATCGCTGCTATAGCTGGTTCTACTATTGATGGACCATGCACACCCATAAACCAGAATAGTGCCATAGCTCCCCAGATTATAGATATTCCTACATATCCATCTGCAGCTGTAAATAATGGTTGTAATAAAGTTATAATAAATTCAGCAAATGAAGCTCCTGTTATATTTCTAACTACTAAATCTACAAGTACTATTAGAAATACAGATAAAGCAAAAGGTATTATATCTCTAAAAGTTTGAGATATTGTTCCTGGAACTTCTTTTGGCATTTTTATAGTTATATCTCTAATAACACAGAATTTATAAACATTAACTACTATAAATGCTGAAATAAATGAAGCTAATAAACCTTTAGTTCCCATATAAGTTGTAGAAAATCCTCCATCTATTGGATCTACACTTAATAGTAAAAAGCCTACTATTGAAGCTAACATTGTTGATACAGCATTTATTACTCTATTTTTTGGCATTGATCTATTCATAGATTCACTTAAACATCTAGCTGTTGTAGCTGAAACAAGTAAACCAACAACACCCATAGAATAATTATAAACTTTCCAAAGCCAAGTAGATACATTTTCTGGCCAATAAAAATTAAATACTTCTGGTACAGCTGCTATTAATATAAATATACTAGAAAATAATATTGCAGGCATAGCAGCTAAAAATCCATCTCTTATCGCACCTAAATAAATATTTCTTGAAATCTTTTCAAAAAATGGCTTCCCTTTTTCAATTTGTTTTATTATCGCTCCCATAAAAAAATCTCCCCTTTTTTATTAAAATACTATTTAGTTCTTTTATAAAGTTCTACAAAATCTTGAACAACTTCTTTTAATAATAAAGTTGTCATTAAGTGATCTTGTCCATGTATAAATATGAATCCTATATCTAAATCTTCACCAGCTGCTTCTTGAGATAATATTTTTGTTTGTGAACTATGAGCTAAATTTAAATTTTCTTCTGCTTCTTGTAAATATTTTTCTACATTTTCAAAATTTCCACTTCTAACTTCTTTTAATAATTTCATTAATGCGCTTCTAGCATCGCCTGCATAAGCAACTATTTCAAATCCAAGCATTCCTAATTCTTGTTTATTCATCTTATCTCCTCCTAAATACATATCTCATTATTTTTAATTATTACAAGGGTATATTATTATAATATTCCCTTGTAATATCATATTTTTATTTTAAAAATTTTCTATATTATTACCTTTGTTTCACTTACTGTTTTATACCAATAAGCTGATTCTTTTGGATATCTCTTTTGTGTTTCAAAATCTACATAGAATAGTCCGTATCTTTTATTATATCCATTGCTCCATGAGAATAAATCCATTAATGACCATAAGAAATATCCCTTTACATTTACACCATCTGCTATTGCATCACTTATAGCTTCTAAATAAACTTTTATGTAATCTATACGAGCTTTATCCATTATTATTCCATCTTCAAATTCATCTTTATATCCCATACCATTTTCTGTAATATATATTTTGTTATAATTTGGATAATCTTTCTTTATTCTCATTAATAAATCATATAGACCTTCTGGATATATTAACCAGTCCCAATCAGTTCTTTGTAAACCTTCTTTGTATATTCTTTCTCCTATACCTTTTACTCTATAAACTGAACTACCTTTATCTCCAGTTCCATTATGATGAATCATACTTTCTCCATCATAAGCTTTTATAAAATGACATTGATAGTGATTTATTCCTAAGTAATCATTTCTATTTGCTGCTTTTTTCATTATTTCAAAATCTTCATCTCTAAAATCATAAGTAGCATTATTAACTTTACAAATATGATCTATAGCTTCCATTGTTTCTTTTGAGTAATATCCTAAATATGTAGCATCTAATAAAAATCTTATTGAGAATGCATCTTCTATAAAAGCTGCTCTCTTATCTTCTTCTGAGTCAGTTGCTGGATATTTAGTTTCTAATGAATGAACTACACCTATTTCACCTTCATAGTTGCCATCTTTAAATAGATTTACTGTCATAGCATGAGCTAACATCATATTGTGAAGACATTGTATTATTTTTGTAAAATCAAATTTTATTCCTGGAGGGAATATTCCCAATAAGTATTGATTAGTTGCCACAGGATAAATTTCATTAAATGTAGACCAATAATGAACTTCTTTAAATTCATTAAAACAAAATTCTGCATATTTAAGGAAAGCATCTATTGTATCACGATTTAAAAAATCTCCGTTATCAAATAATGTCTTTGGTGTATCGAAATGATGTAGTGTTACAAATGGAGTTATATTTCTTTTTTTGCATTCTTCAAATACTCTATGATAGTAATCTACACCTTCTTGATTTACTTCCCCTGTTCCAGTTGGAAAAATTCTTGTCCATGCGATAGATATTCTTATAGAATCTATACTAAATTTTTCACATAATTTTATATCTTCTTCATATCTGTGATAAAAATCACTTGCTGGATCTGGACTGAATCTTCCTTGTTTTTCTAAGAATTCATCCCAAGCTACTGCCCCTTTTCCACCTTCTTTAGTAGCTCCTTCTGCTTGATATGCAGCTGTTGCTCCACCAAGCATAAAATCTTTTGGTAAAGTTTTAAACATACGATAGTCCTCCTGTACATTATATTTCATTGATTTATTGTATTTATTTATTTTTAATCTTTTTAAACGTTTTTTAATGTTTGTTATTGTTTTCTTTTGTTTAATTATACATCTATATATCTATTAAGTCAATCGTTTTCCAAATTTTTTTCCAAGAATTTCAACATATTTTATTCAAATATAAAATCGTTTACTTTCAATATATTCCTAGCTCATATGAATATTTTTCTACACACCTATAGCAGTATCATTTCTAACTTTATTTTTTGTTTGTTTTTGTTTGTTTTTATTGACTTAATATTTAATATATGATAAATTATGTTTAAAGCAAGGAGTGATAACTATGTTAAAAAGAGAGAGATTATATAAAATTGTCGAAATGGTAAATTCTAAAGGTATCATAAATGTGAACGATATAATAAATGAACTTAACGTTTCTGATATGACAGTTAGAAGAGATCTAGACGAATTAGATAAAGCAGGAAAACTTGTCAGAATCCATGGAGGAGCTCAAAGTATTTCTTATTCTATAAATCAAGAACTCTCACACACAGATAAAAAGGGGCTCCAAATCGATGAAAAAAGTAAAATTGCACAATTAGCTGCTTCTTATATACAAGACGGAGATACTATATTTCTCGGTCCTGGGACAACTATTGAGTTATTAGCTCAAAATATAATAAATAAGCGCATTCGTGTAATAACAAACAACTATCCAGTTTTTGATATTCTAAAATTATCAGACACTATAGAGTTAATATTAACTGGTGGTAACTTTAGAAAAAATACTAGAGCATTAGTTGGACCTGTAACTAATGCAAATTTAAAAAAATTAAATTTTAATAAATCGTTTATAAGTGCAAATGGTATACATAATGAAGCTATATGTAATTACAATATCGAAGAAGGAAAGGCTCAAGAAATCGCATTAGATAATTCAAGGGAAAAATACCTTCTTGTCGATCATAAAAAGATAAATAAAGATGATTTTTATGTATTTTATAACCTTCACAATATCGACTATCTTATAACTGATTGGGGTATCAATAGCGATGTACAAAAGCACTATGAACAATATGTAAATATAATAATAGCAAAAAAATAATACAAACAAAGGAGTAATTTATGAAAGGAATAATTTTTGATTTTAATGGAACAATGTTTCAAGACTCACACTTACATGAAGCCGCATGGGTTCATATGGTAAAAAAATACTCTAAAGGAGAATTAACTGAGCATGATATCTCTGTAAATCTTCATGGTAGAACAAATAAAGAAATTCTTAATTTCTTTGTTTCTGATTCTTTAACTGATGAGGAAATAGAAAAATTATCTTATGAAAAAGAAGCTTACTACAGAGAGTTATGTCTAGAAAGACCTGAAGAATTAAAACTAACAAATGGATTAACTGATGTTTTAGATACTCTAAAAGAAAATAATATACCTAGAACTATAGCTACTGCTACAGTTAAAGAAAACTTAGATTTTTATTTTGATATATTTAAATTAGGAAATTGGTTTGATATTAATAAAGTCGTTTACGATAATGGAACTTTTCCTGGTAAACCAGCACCAGATATCTTTTTAATAGCATCTAGTAAATTAGGATTAGATCCTAGTGAATGTTTAGTTGTTGAAGATGCATTCTCTGGAATTAAAGCTGCTAGAAAAGCAAATATAGGTAAAATAATGGCTATAGATCCTTTTGGAAAAAATGCTGAATTATTTGCTGAAAATAATATGTGTAAAGATGGTTTAATTAAAGATTTTACTAATTTCTTCGAAGTTTCTAAAGAATTTAAATAAAACTATAAATCATAAGAAAATGAGCTGTTCTATCTCAAGAGGACTATGAACAGCTCATTTTTTTTAAATTTTTTCAAAAAAAGCCATCGCACTAATATAAAATTACGATAGCTTTGTATAAAATATAAAAATATATGTTATATATGAAAACAATCAAATTTAAATCATTACAAATTCAATTGTTTTGGGAGCTTTAATTAAATATTTATTTAATCAATCCAAAAGAATAAGTTGTGCTTTGAAGATATTGTTCATTTTCTTTTAATATAGATCTATCTATAAAGCACATATCTTTTCCAATTGGAGGTGCTTGTGTTTCAAAACAAATTCCATGGCGTATAGGAGGTAATTTTCCCATATAAGTATTTTTCTTTTGTTGAGAATTCATAGTATAAATAACTACAGCGTCTTGGCTGGTTTGAATAGTCATATTACGTTTACTTTTTGGATCTTCAACGTATATTTTTTTATCGTCTTTTAATAAAAACGCATGATCATACCCCTTGCCAAATTTTATTTGCTGATTATTATCATCGATATCTTTTCCTATAGATTTAAGTTCTGTAAAATCAAACGGTTTATTATCCTTTACTTTTAAAATTTTACCTGTTGGAATAGAAGTCTCATCAAGTTCTAAGAAACTGTCACAATCAAGCTTTAAATTAAAATCTGTTACAGGTCTTTTTATATTACCGCTTAAGTTAAAATAACTGTGATTTGTCATATTAACTAAAGTCGTTTTATCACTATCTGCCTTATAAATAATGTCTAATTTAAAATCCTTATATATTTTATAAACGACTTCAGCATATAATTTTCCAGGGTAATTCTCTTCTTTATCTTGTGAAACTCGACTTAAATTTAATAAAACATACTCTTCAGTTTCTTCAACTGCTACATCCCATATTTTTTTATTGAAACCTTCATCGCCTCCATGACCTTGATGTAAACCGTAGTTTTTATTTAGTTGATATTCTTTACCTTCTATAACTACTTTTCCATTACAGATCCTTCCACCTGTTCTTCCTATAATTGCACCATAATAATGTGGATTTTCTATATAGTCGTCTATATCTTCATACGCAACTACTATATTTTCTAAATTACCATCTTTATCAGGAGTTATTATTTTAGTTATAACACCTCCTAAATTAAGTACTTCTACTTCAAATCCATTTTCAAACTTTACATTATAAGCTACAATATCAGAATTATTCAAATGCCCTACTACTTTTTTTTTACATTTTAAAGTTTTTTTTTCAATACAATTTTTAAGATCTTCTAGATATCTTTTTATACCTTGTTGTCCTTCTTCATCCCATTTGAAAACACCACAATCTTCTAGCACTTTTTCAAATACGAATCCTACTTCATTTTCTATTATTGAATCTACATTTGATTCATTTATATTTACATATTTAGATTTAATTGAATTAAACCAATCTAGATGAGGTACTAAAGCTTCATCTTCATGCATTAAATGTTCTTTTGAACTATCTAATAAACATATTTTTACTTTAGCTAACTCTTCCTTAAGTCTAGCTGGTAATACAGCTAATCCTAGTACTTCTATTAGACCTATATTTTCTTTTTTGATATGATGAAGCTCTTTGTGTGGATGGAATATACCATCTGGATGCTCATCATCACATCTATTATTTCTTAAAACTAAATCTAATTCATAGTTTTCTCCTCTTCTTCTTGATATAGGTGTAATTGTATTATGAGGAGTTTCATCTGTATATGCATATATTCCTACTTTTTCATCACTGTAATTTCTCCAATGATTTAATATTTTATCTCCTAATTCACTTATCTTTTCTCTATCCTTGCCATTTATTCTGATAACTGATAATGGCCATTTTACTACAGATATTTTTAAATCTTCATATCCTTCTATATCTATATCGTAAACGGATTCAGCCTTTGCCATTGCAAATTCATATCTACCACCTTGATAATGATCATGAGTTAGTATTGAACCTCCTACTATAGGTAAATCTGCATTAGACCCTATGAAATAATGTGGAAATTTTTCTACAAATTCTAGATTTCTGTCAAAAGTCTTTTTGCTTATTTTCATAGGAACATGTTCACTAGATAACACTATGCAATGTTCATTATAATAAGAATATGGTGAATATTGTAAATTCCATTTTTCTCCTTGAAGTTCAAAAGGTATTATTCTTATATTTTGTCTAGCTGGATGATTTAATCTACCTGCATATCCAACATTTTCCTTGCATAACAGGCATTTTGGATAAGAAGCACTCTTTATATTTCTAGCTGCTGCAATAGCTTTAGGGTCTTTTTCTGGCTTAGATAAGTTAATTGTTATATCTAATTGACCGTATTTTGTATCTGTTTTCCAAGTCATATTTTGAGCAATTCTAGAAGTTCTAACATAATCACATGCTCTACTTAAGTCGTATAAATAATCTGTCGCTTTTTTTTCATCACATTTATATAATTCATTAAATTTATTGATAACTTGTGATGGTCTAGGCATTAATAATCCCATTATTTTTGTATCTAACAAATCTCTATATACTGGTGAATTAGATTCTAAAATACCTACTTCATATGCATAATCTAATATATTATTCATTATAGGTGTAACATTTTCTAAATCTTCATCTTCTACTTCTTCTACTACATATTCATCTATTTTAAATAATTCTATAAGAGAATTTCTCATAAAAATTACGTCTTCTTTTTCAAATAATTTATTTTTTAATCCAAAATTTATCAATCTTTCAAATTCTACAAATATATCCATAACAAATTCTCCTTATTATTTTTCAAATCCATTTGGATGACCTTGGTGCCATTTCCAAGCTGTTGCAATCATTTCTTTTATATTTTCATGCTTAGGATTCCATCCTAATTCTGTTCTCGCTTTATTTGATGCTGCAACAAGCTTAGCTGGGTCCCCTGCTCTTCTTTCACAAATCTTAGCTGGTATTTCATGTCCTGTAACTTCTCTTGCTGCTTGTACCATTTCTTTTACTGTAAATCCATTTCCACTACCAAGATTGTAAATGTTACTATCAGATCCACTTCTTAATTTTTCAACTGCTAGTATATGTGCATCAGCTAAGTCAATAACATGTATATAATCTCTTATACATGTTCCATCATGTGTGTCGTAGTCATCTCCAAATATTGATATAAATTCTCTTTTTCCTAGAGGAACTTGAAGTATCAATGGTATTAAATGTGTTTCTGGATTATGATCTTCTCCTATTTCTCCACTTTCATGAGCACCTGCAACATTAAAGTATCTAAGTGAGATATATTTTACACCATGTGCACAATCTGCCCATTTCATCATTTTTTCCATACAAAGCTTTGTTTCTCCATAAGCATTTGTTGGACAAGTTTGGTCAGTTTCTAATATTGGTATTTGTTTAGGTTCACCATAAGTTGCTGCTGTAGATGAAAATACTATCTTTTTAACACCATTTTTAATCATAACCTTTAATAACACTTCTGTTCCGTGCACATTATTATTGAAATATTTTAAAGGGTTTGTCATACTTTCGCCTACTAAAGAATTTGCAGCAAAATGTACAACTACATCTATATCATTTTCTTCAAATACTTTATTTAATTCTTGTTCATTTCTTATATCAACTTTGTAAAATTTAGCTTTTGGATGTATTGCATCTTTATGTCCTGTTTCTAAATTATCTACTATTACTACATCTTCACCCTTATCGATAAGTTGTCTAACTGCATGACTTCCTATATATCCTGCTCCACCACATACTAATATCATATTATTCATCTCCCGTATTTATATTTCTCTTGTTCCATCACCTATACTAGCCACATAAAAATCTGCATCGTATCCTATAATTTTTTTGTAATTTTCTCCTACAAACTTTTTGAAATCATCTACTTTAGATCCTTCGACTATAGATACTGTACATCCACCAAATCCTGCGCCTGTCATTCTACTTCCTACAGTAGCTTCGTGTTTTAATGATAAATCAACTAATGTGTCTAATTCTTTTCCTGTAACTTCATAATCATCTCTAAGCGAATTATGTGATTCTATCATTAATTTTCCAAAAGCTTCTATATCATTTTCTTCTAAAGCCTTTACTGCTTTTAAAGTTCTTTGATTTTCATAAACAGCATGTTTAGCTCTTTTTATCCTAACTTCATCTTTTATTAAGTATTTATTATTTTCAAATTCTTCTTCAGTAAGCTCTCCTAAAGATTTTATATTTAATTTAACTTGAAGTTCTTTTAACGCTTGTTCACATTCACTTCTTCTTTCATTGTATTTTGAATCTGCAAGACCTCTTCTTTTATTAGTATTAGCTATAACTACGACCTTATCTTCTAATGCTACTGTACTGTATTTATAAGATAAAGTGTTGCAATCTAATAATATAGCACTATCTTTTTTACCCATTCCTATGGCAAATTGATCCATTATACCGCAGTTAACACCTATGAAGTTATTTTCTGCTTCTTGGCAGTATTTTACTAAATCTACTCTATCTACATTGAATTTAAAAATATCATTTAACATAACAGCCATTAACAGCTCAAGTGATGCTGATGATGATAAACCTGCGCCATTTGGAATATTTCCATATACCACCATATCAAATCCTTGTTCTATATCATATCCATGATTTCTAAGAGCTTCTATAACTCCTTTTGGATAATTTGCCCAATCATGTTCTTTTTCATTTTTTAAATCATCTATATTAAAAGTAATAATTCCTTTATCTACAAAGTTTTCTGAATACATTCTAACAATTTTATCACCTCTTAGAGAAATAGCACCATAAGTACCAAAGCTCAAAGCACAAGGAAATACATGACCCCCATTGTAATCAGTATGTTCACCTATTAAATTAACTCTCCCTGGAGAAAAAAATATTCTTAAATTTTCATCGTAATTAAAAATATCCTTAAATTTTTCTAAAATAAATTTTTTCACTATATTGCCCCCTATATAAAATTTTTCGATTTCTATATTTTCATATTATCATAAACAAATAATAATAACAATATTTTTACTAAAATTTTACTAAAATTTTACTAAATTATTATAAAAAAATTCTACATCTATAATTTAAAAAGATGTAGAATTTTTTACTTATTATTTAACAGCTCCTGTACTTTGTCTTATAATCAATTGACTCGGTATTATAACTTTTTTACTGTATTTTCTATTTTTCGAAACCTTTTCTAAAATTAAATCTACAGCCGCATTGGCTAAATTCTCTATATGGACCCTAACTGTAGTAAGCGGTGGAATTGTGTGTTGTGATGCTATTAAATCATTAAATCCAATAATGCTTATATCCTCTGGTACTTTTATATTACATTCATATAAAGCCCTTAAAGCTCCCGTTGCTATAGTATCTGTTTCAACAAAAAAAGCAGTTGGAAGTTTATCATTATTTAATATAAATTCTTTTGTCTTATTGTATCCATCTATAGAGGTAACATCCATAGTATCAATAATATAATCTTCATTATATAGATTTTTAGATTTCATATAGGACTTATAAAATTCTACTCGTTTATCTAAACTCTTGTTTTTATAATCATCTAAAGTTTTAAAACTTCCTATAAAGCCAATTTTCTTATGACCTAATTCAATTAGGTGATCAAGTGCCATTATTGTACCTAATTTAAAATTTATTTTTACCGAATCATAGTTGATTTCATCTGGTGAAGAATCTAAAAACACAATGTTTTTATTTATCTCGCTTATTTTTTTTACTTCTTTTTTACTAAATTTACCTATAGCGATAATACCGTCTATTGGCTCTTCTCCTATATACTTATATTCCTCATTGTTTTTATATAAATTCACAACTTGTATTTCATTTTCAAAACATTCTCTATCTACTACACTTCTAAGTAATAAATAATATGGATCCTCTAGTTGTTCACTAGGATTGTACATTTCAACTATTCCCACTCTAATTTTGTTATTTTCAATCTTATTATTTATTTTCCTTTGCTTCAAAGTTTTATATTGCATTTCTTCTGCCATATTAAATATTTTTATTTTTGTTTCATCACTTACACTTATACTAATATCATGATTTAATACTCGTGATACTGTACCAACTGAAACCCCAACTGCATTAGCTATCTCTTTTAATGTCGCCAATATAAATACCTCCTTATTTGTATTTTTACAAAATAAAAATAACTGCGCATTTACTTTATTATAAAACATATATAATAAAATAATAAACCCAGTTATTATAAATATATACCCTTATCTATAAATTACTTTTATGATAAACGAATTAAAAATGCAATCGATAAAATAAATATAATAAAATTTATTAAAAAACTAACTTATCATTTCATCATTTAAATTATTATCATTAAATGCTATTTTTAAAAGAATCGGTGCAATAATAGTTGTTATTATTACTACTATTAATATAGGTGCAAAAATTACATTTGATATAATTCCTAATTTTACGCCTTTATTTGCTACTATAAGGGCGACTTCTCCTCTTGAAACCATACCTGCTCCAATTTGAAGAGATTCTTTATTTGAAAACTTAAATATTTTAGCACCTAATGCACATCCCCATAACTTTGATATAACTGCTACTATAGATAATACTATTGCAAATGCTACTATTATTATACTCATTTTTGGTAAAACTAATTTAAGACCTATACTCACAAAGAATATTGGTGATAAAAATGCATATGATAAATCATCTACTGCAAACATAATTTTTTCTTTTTTAAGACCAACTGCTGATATAATAAGACCTGTTACAAACGCACCTGTTATGTCTGCAACACCAAAGTACTCTTCAGATATATAAGCTAGTAATAAACATAAACCAATTACTGCTATTACTTGTCTTTTAAAGTTTTCTTTATCCATAAACCAATTTTTTAATATTTTATAAAGTACAAATGATACTATTGCCATAAATACAAAGTATAATAATATTTTTAACAATATAATATTTACTTTTACAGAAGTATCAGCAAAGCTTGAAACTAAAGACAGTGCTATTATACCTAATATATCATCAATTATAGCTGCACCTAATAATGTATTTCCTACATTTGAATTTAATTTGCCCATTTCTCTAAGTGTTTCTACAGTTATACTAACTGATGTTGCAGTTAAAATTACACCTACAAATACACTTTCTAAGAACAGGTTACTATCTCCCATAATTTCTTCCATTCCAAGCTTACCAAATAAGTAAGTTGTTCCTAATCCTAATATAAAAGGAATTAATACACCTAAAACTGCAATTAAAAAGCATGCTTTCCCTTGTTTTTTCAGTGCATCTATATCAGTTTCTAAACCTGCAATAAACATTAAGAATATTACACCTATTTCTGATAATTGCATTATAAATTCACTCTCTACGACTAAATTTAATACGCATGGACCAATTATGATTCCCGCTAATAATGCTCCCACTACTTGTGGTAGTTTAATTCTTCTAGATATCAGCCCTAATAATTTAGTTGAAAATAGGATTAATGATATCTCAAATAAAAAATGATAAGAATTCATATTAATATTACCTCTACTTCCCTTAATATTTTATTTTTTAATCTTTCGCTTTACGCACATGCTATTATACACCCATTAAAACAATATGGTAAGTAAAAATTTAAATATTTTTACAAAAATTTTAAGGAAAACATTTGTCATGGTAATTATGTTATTTAACTCCTAAAATATTGCTCAAAAAAAAGAATGAATTCTAAAATTCATCCTTTTTTTGAGAATATTTTCTAGGTATTAACTTAAAATTTAATTTTTATGAGATGCTACTATAGCTCCATATGCTATAGAATATAATTTTGACTCATGTGTATCAGCTCTGGATACTAATACAATTGGAGCTTTTGCCCCCATTATTATTCCAGCTGATTTTGCACCTGCTGCATATGTAAATGCCTTTCCAATTCCATTTCCAACTTCGATTGTAGGCATAAGCATTATATCTACATCTCCGCCAACTTGTGTCTTAAAATTTTTAACTTTACATGCTTCTTTTGATACTGCTAAATCAAATGCTAAAGGTCCCTCTACTATTACATTTTCTCCAAATTCACCATTTTTGCCTGCATCTTCTAATTGTTTTGCATCAATAGTAGCTTGCATCTTCGGATTTACCTTTTCTTTTGCTGCTAAAGCTGCAACTTTTATAGTTTTTAGCCCTAATGGTTCTGTAGCCTTTATAGCATTTTTTAATATTTTTACTTTTTGTTCATAGTCAGGTGCAATATTCATTCCTCCATCAGTTGTTACTAATAATTTATGATAAAAACCTACTTCATAAATCATAACATGACTAAGCAAACTATCTGTTCTAAGTCCCCATTCTTTATTTAAAACTGCTTTTAAAATTACAGATGTATCTAAAAGTCCTTTCATAACAAAGTCTGCTTCTTTGGAAGAAACCAATTTTACAGCTACCTCTGCGCATTCTTCTATAGTTTCTTTATTTATTATTTTTATTCCATTTAAATCAAAGTTTATTTCTTTTGATATATTTCTTATTTCATCTTCATGCCCCACTAATATCGGTGTTATTATTTCCATCTCAGTAGCACTTTTTATTGCAAGTAATACTTCCTCATCATGCGCAGCTGCAACTGATAAGATTGCTTTTTCACTACCTTTTAAAACATCTAACATTTCATCTAGTTTTTTAATCATACAATCTACTCCTTACTGGTATTTGAATTTCTGAAACCATTTCACTCTCACAAGTTATTAAACTAGGGTCTACTAATTGTATCTCTATTGAATCATCGATTATTTCATAATTATTTTTTATGATATATTCATCCAACTTTTTATAATATTTTGGGGCATCTTTGTGGTATCCATTATATCTAATAGATAAATATTTCGATTTTGGAAATACTTTTACTATATTTTTTTCATACTGTCCTTCTTCTACTACGACAAATGCACGATTATATTCAGTATATTTTTTATTTTTTAGATTTTCTTTTGAAATCGATATCCCGACATCTCCATAAGTCAAACTCACCTTATATTGTGATATTTTAGCTAATTTTCTAACTAACAATTCCACATCTCTATATGATATATTTTCTTTATATTCAATTACACATCTTTGTTCAAAATCAAGCTCTCTTATATTTTCTAATAAATTTAATTTTGTTGCATCTTGTATCTGAAATATTTTATTATTTATTTTTTCTTGCATGCCCCTCAATTCTTTTATTTTTTCTTCTATAATTTGATTTTGATACTCCAAAGAATCTACTATACTGCTTAAATTTAATGTATTTAGATGGTATTTTATTTTGTTTAAAGTAAGTCCTAATTCTTTTAAATACTGAATTGTCTCTAGACATTCAAATTGATCTATTGAATAATATCTGTATTTATTGTGTTCATCTACATAACTCGGTTTAAATAAATCAATTTCATCATAATAGCGAAGTGTCTTTCTATTTATATTAAATAATTTTGAAATCTCTCCAATAGTAAAAAATTCTTTCATTTATTACACGCCCCTAAAATTATAAATTACTCTTCTTTATAAATTCTAGCTTCTTCTTCTCCTCTCAAAACTCTAAGACCTCCAAATGCAAGAGCTTCTAATTCGTTTTCTCCAGGCAATATTTCAACAGGTGCTATAAATTTAACTCTATTTTTTATACTCTCTGTCATATATTTAGAGTAAGCTATTCCCCCTGTTATAATTATAGCATCGACAACCCCATTTACGACAGTTGCCAATTCACCTATTGATTTAGCAATTTGTAATGCCATTGCATCGTATATTAATTTTGCATATTTATCTCCATTGTTTATTTTTGATTCTACTTCTTTAGCATCAAAAGTATTCATATATGAATATATTCCACCTTCTCCTCTAACCTTCTTTTTCATCTCTTTATGAGTGTATTTTCCGCTATAACATAAATCTATAAGGCTAGTTACAGGAAGTCTTCCTGCTCGACTAGGTGAAAAAGGTCCCTCTTCATCAGATACAAAGTCTATCATACGTCCCTTTTCATGTATATTTAAACTTATTCCCCCACCTAAATGAGCCACTATTAAATTTAAATCTATATAATTTTTATTATTCATTTTGGCATATTTAATAGCCATAGCCCTTGTATTTAGAGCATGAGTTAAACAATGTCTATCCATTTCTTTTAGTCCTGAAGGACGAGCTATATCAATACATTCATCTACACAAACAGGATCATATATATATGAATCTATACCTATTTCTTTTGCAAGTGAATAAGCTATAACAGCACCTAAGTTAGATGCATGGTCTAATGTTGGATTATTTCTAAGTCTCTCTATCATTTTATCATTTATCTTATATGCGCCACTTTTTACAGGTGGAAGACCTCCACATCTTCCGACTATTGTATCTATACTTTTTAACTCTATGTTATTTTCGTTTAGTATATTGTGTATTTGTTCTTTTCTCATCTCATATTGGTCCAATATATTATTGAATTTGGATATTATTTTTGCATCATGTTCTATGCCCTTTATAAGTATTGGATTTTCATCTTCATATACTGCAAACTTTGTTGATGTTGAACCTGGATTTATAACTAAAATTCTATAAGCCATACATATCCCCCCTGTTTATATAGATAAAAAGCTATTATAAGTTTTCTCATAACAGCTCTTTATCATAAAATTTTTAATATATTTTATTTCACTTTGAAATTATTAAATTATAAAAGTTAACTTACTAATGCCATACCTTCATGTAAAGCTTTTATGTTTATATCAACAAATTTTTCTTTTACATTATCTTTTATAATTTGTTCCCAATCTATATCTTCCAAATGCATTCCTTTTATAACTGTACCCAATAAAATTATATTCATGACCTTAGCATTGCCAAGTTCAACTGCTTTATCAGCTGCATTTATAACCTTTGCATGTAATTCTTTTAATTTTTCATCTACTTCTGCTACTTTATATTCAGCCTTGCCTGTTGTAGTTGCAACTGATTCCAGTTTATAATTGTTTGCTACTATTGTTCCACCTTCTTTAAGATATTTTAAATATCTTAAAGCTTCTACTTTTTCAAATGAAACTATCATATCTGCTCCTCCAATTTCGATAACTGGAGAATAAACTTTATCTTTTGAATATCTAATTTGAGATGAAACTGAACCTCCTCTTTGGCTCATACCGTGTATTTCACTCATTTTCACATCGTATCCTTCTTGCATTAGACCTATTGTCAACAATTTACTAGCTAAAATAGTTCCTTGACCACCTACACCAACTAACATTATGCTTTTAGTCATTTTATTTTTCCTCCTTTACTATGGCGTCTTTTGGACAAACTTGTAAACAAACTTCACAACCTAAGCATTGGTTTTTATCTATTAAAGCTTTTTTCGTTTCTTTATTAACTGATATTGCTGGACATCCAGTTTTTGTGCATTTTTTACATCCTACACATTTTTCTTCATCTACAACACATTTATCTGTAAATACTTTTCCGAATTCGTCTATATCTGCTTGTGAAAATCTCTTAAGAGCACATGGCCATCTAGTTATAATAACTGACGCTTCGTCTAAACTAATTGCCCAATCTAGTGCATCTCTTACTTCATCTAATTTATTTGGATTTATGACTCTTATATTTTTCATTCCTAAAGCTCTTACTACTTGTTCAATATTTATTGCTGTTGTATCATCACCTTGTAGTGTAAAACCTGAGCCTGGATTTTCTTGATGTCCTGTCATTCCTGTTATTCTATTGTCTAATATTATTGAAATTGAATTTCCCTTATTGTATATAACATCGATTAAGCTGTTTATTCCTGTGTGGAAGAAAGTTGAATCTCCAAGTACACCTATTACTCTTTTTTCATTTCCATCAACCATATTAAGTACCTTTTGACATCCATGAGCTGAACTTAAACTAGCCCCCATACATACAACAAAGTCCATCGCATTATATGGTGAAGCAAATCCTAAAGTATAACATCCAATATCTCCAGCAACTACAACGTCTTTTCTCTTTCCTAATTCATAAAATAGACCTCTATGTGGACATCCTGCACAAAATGTAGGAGGTCTTGGTATAACTAAGTCTGGATCTATATCTTCATGTTTAAAGTTTTCTTTAAATATGCTATTTCTAATTACATCAGGAGTCATTTCACCATATGCAGGTAGTATATCTTTTCCTATACAATCTACACCTAATGATTTTACATGTTCTTCTATAAATTTATCATTTTCTTCTACTATGTAGATTTTTTCTACTTTAGAAGCAAATTCTTTAATTTTTTCATCTGGCATTGGATTTGTAAATCCTAATTTTAGATAAGATGCATTATTATTAAAGACTTCTTTTGCAAAATTGAAACACATTCCTGAAGATATAACGCCGACTTTAGCTCCTTCATTTATTTCCATATAATTTACTTCTGTTTCATTTGAGAATTTATATAATTTCTTTTCTCTTTCTTCTACATCTACTCTTAATAATCTAGCATTAGCAGGTACTGTTACTCTTTTTACTACTTTTTCATAAGGTTTTATACCAACTTCATTTCTATCTTCACATTCAACTAAGCCCTTTGAATGGCAAAGTCTTGTAGTAAGTCTCATTATTACTAAAGTATTGAAATTTTCACTTATTTCATAAGCCATTTTCATCATATCTTTTGCCTCTTGGCTTGTGGATGGTTCTAATAGTGGTACTTTTGCTGATTTTGCATAATTTCTATTGTCTTGCTCGTTTTGAGATGAATGCATACCTGGTTCGTCCGCAGTTATTACTACAAATCCTCCATTTATACCAGTATATGCAACTGTGAATAATGGGTCTGCTGCCACATTAAGTCCAACATGTTTCATAGATGCTAAAGTTCTTGCCCCTGCAAATGCTCCACCTGCAGCTGATTCTAATGCTACCTTTTCATTTGGAGCCCATTCAGCTACTATATCATCTTTATATAAAGCTATATTTTCTAATATTTCTGTACTAGGAGTTCCTGGATATGCAGACGCATATTTAACACCAGCTTCATAAGCTCCACGTGCTATCGCCTCATTACCTGTCATTAATTTCTTCATAACTAAATCCCCCCTTAAATATTTCTTGTAATCGTTTTCCTTTGTATTATTAAAAATCATTTAATGAATTATCATTGTACTTATCTTTAATAAAAGCATATAACATTCCAGTTGTTGGAATGTCAATCAAAAATTAGTGTTTTTTGTTTATACACTCTAAAAAATTACTTTAATTTATATTTTTAACTTATTTCTTTATCTTTGTTTGGGAAAATTGCGTATATTTTTTTATTTTGTAAAGAATTTATAATTATTTTTATATATATAATTTTTATATCATCTAATATCTAATCATTTTCATTCTGTAGAAATTTTACTTAAAAAATAAATAAAGATGTTGCTATTTTACATTTTTCATGTATTTTTTAAATAACAACATCTTTATTTTCTTAATTTAGTATTTTTTTATTTTAAATATAATTTTTATTATATATTACTTTTCTTTTTTATTTTAATTACTATATCTTATCTAGTACTTCTTTTATTATAGCCGGAGCTTTTCTACATTTAGATTTTTCAACTGCACAAACAGCAAATCTCAATCCCATTTTTAAAGGAACTAAGTAAAGATTTTCTTTTGCTAATTCTTCACACGCCTTCATAGGGTCGTCACATGGTATACTTATAAAGAATCCATCTCTATAAGGTAAAATATCAAGTCCACATTCTTTAGCTCCTTCAACAAAAGAATTAGCCCTTACTAAAAGCATATCTTTATATGAATTCTTTTCAGTTTCATATTCTTCATATTTTTTACTATCTGCAACTATTTGTGATAATACAGCCATAGCTCCTCTATTACAGTTTGACCAAGTTGCTCTGCATGAATGCATTAATGAATAGTAAAACTCTTCTGCTACATCTTTATCTGAAGATATACCTATTGCAGCACCCATTCTCATACCATATGCCGTAAATCCTTTTGACATACTAAATGCAACTATTGTAAGTATATTACTTGGTAAATTTCCAAATTTCTTAAAGAATTTTCTACTTGCATCGTCATCTCTAACAAAATCAATATAAGCAACATCCACAAGAAATACTATCTTCTTTGTAGTATCTTTCGCTGCTTCTTTTGTCAAATCTAATACTTTATCCCATTCTTCATCAGTTAAACTATATCCTGTTGGATTATTACCTGGTGAATTTATTATTGTAAATATTCTACCTTGTTTATTTAGAATTTCAGTAAATTTTTCGCTAAATGATGATATATTGAAGTTTCCTTTTTCATCAAATAAAGCGTAATTTTGTATTCCTCTTTTTGTTTCTTCTCCTATTATTCCATATGGAGACCAATACCAATCTGAAACTAATACGTCTTCCCCTTCATCAGTATAATTATACATAGCTAATTTTATGGCACCACTACCACCTGGTGAAGCTACTACTTTAACATATCCTTCTGGCTCATTTCCTTTAAAGCAAACTTTTTTTACTGCCTCTTGGTATTCTGGTTGACCTCCTATAGAAGCATATGCTGAAATTTCTTCATTAGGTAAATTTTTAAGCTGGTCATACACTGTTTTCATAGCTATTAATTTACCATTGTCGTCCATTAAAGCTCCTATTGTTGCATTAATAACCTTATCTTTTCCATATTGCGCCTCAGCTGCTTGCGCCCTTTCTGATAAGCTAAATATTATATCATTTTCTTTTGGCCATTTAGCATGTTCTGCCACCATACTCATATAAATCACCCCTAATTTTAAAATAATTACATTATATGTTGATACCTTACTTATATAATAATAAATTCCAGTTATAGGAATGTCAATAATAAATATATAATATTTTATGAAAATTCTTAAAATTAAATATTTCCAATTTATGTTTATTTATATCAAAAAATTCTATATAATTTAGGTATAGTATGAATTTTAAGGGGTGATATATATGGCTGCAGGCTGTTCAATGGAAAGAGGTATTCACGAAGAAGTTCTTTATAAACAAATAAAAGAAGTTGGATATTCTGATGCAGATTTACTAAAATTAATATCTGATAGAGAAAAAAAGGGGATTATTAATGACTTTGTTTATAGAGCTTACATAAGATTAGCTAAAGAAAGAGGTTTAAAATAATATAATCATATTTTTTAAAAAGGGATCTGAATAAATTAGTTTTATTTCAGATCCTTTTCTTGTCTAAATTTCATCCTTAAATTTTTGAAAAATCTTCTCATTAGATATATTTCATAAGTCATTGCAACGCAACAAATAAGCCTTGTTGTCATGTCTGTAGTATGTAGAGCAACTCTTGTGAAATATAAAAATAAAATTAAATCTACTACAAATATAAGTACATCTAACATCAATTTATTCATCTCCTAAACAAAAAGCTCTGATTTAAACCAGAGCTTTCTATATTCTTCCTAATAATATCAAATTTTAATACTTAAGTCAATATCGCCTATATACTATGCTAAGAAACCTATCTCGTTATATATATTAACTCTATTATTTTTTATTATGCCATTTTTTATAAATACTTTGTTTTTCACTTCCCATAACTTCTGTAGAATAGCACTTAGGGCATACTATCTTATCATGTTCATATTTTATAGTATAAGTATATCCACATTTAGCACATCTAAACTGACAAAACTTTGTTGTATAATTTTCTTCAGAAATTGAAATTATCTTTTGCTGTGTCAATGCTATTGCTATTTTTTTTCGTGCACATTGAATTATATTTTGGAAAGTTTCGCATGAAATTGCCATTTTGCTGGCACATTCCTCTATTGTTAGTCCTTCGACATCTTTTAGACGTATTGCCTCTATTTCATCTACCCTTACTTCAATTTCTTCAATCTCGCTACTTTTTTTACCAAAAGGAGCAAAATAATTCCCCTCTGGATAAAATCTAACCATATTATATAAAAGTTTAACCATTCTAAATCTTGTAGATTTTATCATTATTAATCCCTCCTATATTATCGAGATTAAATTATAAAATATTACTTATTACATTTTATAGTTTAAAGATAATTATATTCCTTTAAAAATACAACTATAACTTAATTTATAATATATGCAATAAAATAGCGCTACTATTAGAATTTTAAATTAGTAACGCTATTTTGAGTGTTTATTTTGTCTATATCTAAGCTTTTTTTACTTCTATATCTTTTAATGAATTTAATAAGTTTATAACTATAGGATTGAATAATCCTTCAACTTCTTCGTCGCCATCTTTATAAACTCCAACAGACACATTTCCAAGTCCTGCATTCATAGGTAATGTTCCAAGTAAGTTTAATTGTAAATCATCCAATAATTTTTCAGTATCATTTCCTTTAAATATTTGTATTTTATTTCCACAGTCTGGGCAGACTATATAACTCATATTTTCAACTAAACCTATTATTTCTATGTTTAATTTTCTGACCATATTTACAGCTTTAGCAACTATCATTGATACCATATCTTGTGGTACTGAAACCATAACTATTCCGTTAATTGGAATTGATTGCATAACTGTCAGTGAAACATCACCTGTTCCTGGAGGCATATCTATTAATAAGTAGTCTAATTCTCCCCAGATTACATCTGTATAGAATTGTTTTACAGTATTAGATATCATTGCTCCTCTCCAAATTACTGGTTGATTTTCATCTTCTAATAATAAATTAAGTGACATTACTTTAATTCCATCAGAGCTTTGAACTGGATATATACAGTTATTAGGAGCTCCCATTGCCTTTGCATCCTTAACACCTAAAAGTCTTGGTATACTTGGACCTGTTATATCTGCGTCTAACACCCCTACTTTATATCCTTGTTTTGCTAAGTTTCTTGCTATAAGTGCAGATACAGTAGATTTTCCCACTCCACCTTTACCACTCATAACACCTATGATTTTTTTTATATTATTTAGAGGGTTGTTTTGAATACCACAACTTTGTTGGTCTTTTCCACATTCCCCTTTAGATGGACATGATCCACAGTTTGACATTTCTAATTCCTCCTTAATTGTTTTTAACATTTGTTGCTAAGTAAATGATAGTATTTTTACCATTTGTTGTCAATTCATGATTTTTTATTTATTTTACTTTTAGGTTTAATTTTATATTCATTAGTTTTACATATATATATCAGAAAATTCCACATCCATCATATTTATTTTATTTTCTTCACATTTTAAATAATGTTTTTATTATTTTTATTTATTCTTCTTGGTAAAGTAAATATTGTCGAACATCCTTTACCTTCTTCACTTTCTATCTTTACACTTCCATCATGCATCTGAATTAGTGATTTTACTATATAAAGTCCGATTCCACTTCCTTCACGCTCACTTTTCATTTTTGTTCTAACTTGTTCAAATCTTTCAAAAATAGTTGGTATTTTATCTTTAGGTATTCCAATACCTTCATCCTTAACTTCTACAACAACATCTTTTTCCTCTAATCTTACATTTATAAATATTGTCCCATTTTCTTTATTAAATTTAACTGCGTTTGATAGTAGATTTAGCAATACTCGTTCTATCAAATCAGGGTCAAAGCTAATAATCTCTTCTTCTACATCTGTATCAAATACTAAGTTCATGTGCTTTGATTTAATAAAATGAAGTACAGAAGAACATGTATCTTCTATAAAGCTTATTATATCCGCATTTATCGGATGTATATCTATACTTTCTGAATCAATTTTTGTAGAATCGATTAAATTATTTATTAATTTGATTAATCTAAATGTATTTTGCTGCATTATATTTATATATTTTGAAAAGTAATTATAATTATTCTTATCTAAAGTGTCTAATTTTAATTTTAATACTTGTATAGAGCTTAAAATTATGTTTACAGGGGTTCTAAGTTCATGAGATATATTTGTAAAAAAATCTAATCGTATTTTTTCTTTTTCTTCTTCTATATTTACATCTTTTGTTACATCAGTTAATATTCCTATTCTTTTTATAACTTCTCCACATTCATCATGTATAGGTAAAAATTTATATTGTATCCATTTTTCTTTTCCATTTTTTAATTTAGCTTTCGATCTACCTTCATTTAATTCATTAAATTTATAATTATCTAATATTCCATATGGCTGCTTTTCATTTTTAAAAAAATCATTAAATTTATATACATCATGTGCATAATAATCACATGATTCTTCAAATACATTTTCATAAGATGGACTCATATATATTATGTTTTTTTCGTCTCTTATAAAAAATACAGATTCACAGTATTTTGTTATTTCTTTAAAAGTTTTCTCATTATTTTTTAAATTTTCATAAAATCTCGCTCTACTTTTACCATTAATAGCAATTCCCATTGTTCCTATTGGTTTATTTTCGTTATCTAATAAAGGCCATATAGTAGTATCTACATTTTGGTCTCCACCATGTAGTGAGAATGTCTCTTCAAAAATTTTTATTATATTTTCCCTTATAACTTCTTCCTCATTAGCTCTGAATGTATCACATTGTTTTTTAGGCCAAATATCATAGCTATTAAGCCCTTCTACACTCATTTTATCTGTAAAACCAACCTCATCTAGCCAAGTTTGATTTACAGTTACATAGTTTCCTTTTATATCTTTTACCCAAAAATAAATATCATTAGATTTATCTAATATCTCTGTAAATCTAAAAATTTCTTGCTCAAAATTAGATTTACACATAAATATAAAAAATTCCTCTAGATAATAACCATCAACCTTTAAATTTATTCCATATGATTTTTCTCCAAAATTTATACTCTCTAATTTATTTTTTTCAATTCTTTCTAATAATTCGTATATCTCTATCCCCTGTCTATTTGCTTTAAATTTATCTTTAATGATGTCTTTTAAAATATCTATATCTAAATTATTTTTTTTTAACATCTTTTTCAAAATATCTACAAATGATTTATTGTAGTCTACAATATCAAAATCAATATAATTCCCATTTTCATCTTTCTGAGCATTAACTTTTAGGAATCCCTCTCCACTATTTCTTAGGATTTGTTCATAAATTTTTCTACTCATAATCATACCCCTTTTTTTAACGTTCGAGTTTAAGTATAATTTTTTCAAATATATTAAATCATTATATTAATATATTATATTTTTTTAGTAAAAAATCCTTTTTTATACTTTATATTTGTATAAATAATCCATTTTTGTCAATAATCCTTATTAAAAGTAGTAAAAAGGTGGTGCTTTTATGAATATTGTCAATTTAGTTGGCAGGCTTGTTTATGATCCAGAATTAAAATATATAAATAATGACAGAGCTTTATGCACATTTTGTCTAGCAGTATCTAGAAATTATAGAAATAAAGATGGCGTAATTCCAACAGATTTCATATATATAGATATTTGGGGAAGAAAGGCAGAAGTACTATGTCAATATGCATCTAAAGGCTCTTTAATCGCTGTAGAAGGTTCACTAAGAATAGATAAATATTTAGATAAAGATGGTGAAAGTAAAACAAAATCAAAAATATATGCAACTAATTTTCATTTTTTAGGTCATAAACATCCCGAAAATGATACTTATAAACTTTTTGATAATAAAACTTTATTTAACGAAGTAATAAATAAAGAGTCACAAAATGAAGAAATATCAGAAGAGCAAATTCCGTTTTAATTAAAACTTCATATTAAAAAAATCTATGGAATATGTATTCCATAGATTTTCTATTTTTATACAAAATATTATTAAATTTTAATTATATATTTTAAATATTCTATATGATTTTGAATCTATATTTATAGTAAATCTTCCATCTACTGATACAGTTTTTTCAGCATTATTGATTAATGAATATATTATACTCTCTTCTTCTATACAATTTGTTTTTAGATTTATATTGATAGTTTGTTTCTTATCACTTCTATTTAAGATAATTAATTCTCTATCATCATTGTATCTTATATATGCAAATACTTCATCATTTCCTAAATAAATAAATTCAGTATCACCTAATGTAAATACTTTATTTCTATTTCTAAATTGACCACAATGTCTATAAAAATCCATTATCTCCATATCTTCATTTTTCCAAGGATATGTTTTTCTATTTTCTGGATCTTTTCCACCTTCAAGACCTGCTTCGTCACCATAATAAATATATGGGACACCTTCAAAACTCATTTGAGCTAGAATAGCCAATTTTAATAAATCTTTGTCAGATTTTAATGCTGTTTTAACTCTTTCAATATCATGGCTACTCAATAAATTTAAATTTGATTTAAAAGCTTCTTTTGGATAATTTTCTTTTAATGTTATAAATAAATCATTTAATTTCCAAGATGGTATTTTTCCAGTTAAAAAATCAACTATATTGTCTCTAAATGGATATCCCAAAACACTATCTAATTGACTTCCAAGGAAATAACTTCTTCTCTCTCCATAACTTATCTTATTAGAAGCATCTTCCCATACTTCACCTATTAATATTGACTCAGAATCATTTTTTGTAGTTTCTTTTTTTAATTCTTCTATAAATTTACTTGGAAGTTCATCAGCTACATCTAACCTCCAACCTTTAACTCCCATATCCATCCATTTATTTATTACACTGTCTTTATCATAGATAATATAATCCATAAATGAAGGCTCTAACTCATTTGTATCAGGTAGTGATTCCACTCCCCACCAACATTTATATTTATTTGAGCCTGGTTTAAACTTAAACCAAGATCTATATGGTGAGTTTTCAGATTGGTAAGCACCTATGCTATCATAGTGATTAAATTTATTAAAGTATAAACTATCTGCTCCAACATGACTAAATACACCATCTAGTACAATAGATATTCCCTTTTCTGCTGCTTTATCTATTAACTCTTTAAATATTTCTTCATCTCCAAACATAGGGTCTATCTTTTTATAGTTTCCAGTATCGTATTTGTGATTACTTGAAGATTCAAATATAGGACTTAGATATATAATGCTAACCCCTAATCTCTTTAGATATCCAAGTTTGTTGATTATACCTTTAAGATTTCCTCCATGGAAATCCCATCTCGCTACCTCTCCATTTTTATCTTTTATATACATTGGTTCATCGTCCCAATTTCCATATAAAAATGAATTTTTCTTTGGATTGTCAACTTTTCCATTTCTATTTCCATTATTAAATCTATCTACAAATACATGGTATAAAATCCCCTCTTTAAACCATGAAGGAACTTTATAATCTTCATATACTGTTAATTGGTATTTATTTAGATTTTCATAAGTATATTCACAAGCCATTCCATTATTATGTGTTTTTCCATAAAATAGCGTTCTATCTTCACCATATATATTTAATTCAACTACAAAGAAATAATAATATACTGCTGGAGTTTGTAGTGGAGCAATTTCAACTGAATACTCTCTAATATCATTATATTCTGATACCTGTTTTAAATCTAACTCTCTTACAATTACAGGTTTTAGGTTTTCATCTTCTTTTTCTATTATTAATTTTATACTATACACATTAAAGTTCTTGTTAACTTTCACTTTAATTGTTGCATTTTGGGAAATCTTTAAAGCCCCAAATGGAGCTTTAAAGTTTCTATCCCATGAATTGTATCTCATAACATCCACCATATTATCTTACACCTCTTTAAACCAAATATCATGTATATATTCTTCTATAGTTCTATCACTAGAGAAAAATCCTGAACACGCTGTATTTTTCAATGATATTTTATTCCAAAGGTCTTTATTTATATAAAGTTCTTGTAAACTCTTTTGCGCTTCAATATAAGAGTAAAAATCTCTCAATACAAAGTATTCGTCATTATAAGTTATTAAAGAATCGTATATTGCAATTCCATCTTTTCCTAAACCAGGTATAAATCCATTAACTAAATCGTCTACTACTCTTTTGATTTTTCTATCACTGTGGTATAAATCTTTTGAAGAATATCCACCGAATTTATTGTATTCTAAAACTTGTTCTGCATTTAGTCCAAATATAAACATATTTTCTTTTCCGACTTGTTCAGAAATTTCTACATTTGCACCATCCATAGTTGCTAAAGTTATAGCGCCATTCATCATAAGCTTCATATTACCTGTTCCTGATGCTTCTTTAGTAGTGGTAGATATTTGTTCACTTACATCAGCTGCTGGTATTATTTTTTCTGCTATAGATACACCATAATTTTCAACAAATACTACTTTTATTTTGTTGTTTACTCTTGAATCGTTGTTTATTAAATCTGCAACACTGTTTATAAGTTTTATTATACATTTTGCTAAATAATATCCTGGTGCTGCTTTTGCTCCAAATATAAATGTACGCGGTACTAATTCCATCTGTGGATTATCTAATAATTCATGATATAGATAAAGAATATGAAGTACATTTAATAATTGTCTCTTATATGCATGTAGTCTTTTTATTTGTACATCAAATATTGAATCAGAATCGACTTGTATACCTTGTTTTTTATATATATAATCAGCCAATTTTACCTTATTATTGTGTTTTATTTGGCCAATTCTATTTAAAACCTTTTTATCATCTAAGTATTTTTCTAAATCTTTTAGTTTTGTAGTATCTCTCTTCCACTCATCACCAATTAACTCAGTAATAAAATCAGAAAGCTCTGGATTACAACTCATCAACCATCTTCTATGAGCTATACCATTTGTTTTATTGTTGAATTTGTATGGTTCGTCGTAGTAAAAATCTTTTAATGCTTCTTTTTTTAGAATTTCAGTATGAAGTTTAGCTACACCATTTACACTGTGACTTCCTCTGATACATAGATGTGCCATTCTGACTTCACCATTATAGATAATTCTCATATAATTGATTTTACCCCAGTCATTGTTATATTTACTTTGTAAATAATCAACATATCTTCTGTCTATTTCTTCTATTATCATATAAATTCGTGGTAATAGTTTTTTGATCATTTCAACTGGCCATTTTTCTAAAGCCTCTGCCAAAATTGTATGATTTGTATATGACATAACTCTAGTAGTTATATCCCAAGCCTCATCCCAAGAAAATCCTTCGTCATCTAGAAGTATTCTCATTAATTCTGGAATACATAAAGTAGGATGAGTATCATTTATATGGATAGCTACCTTTTTTGGTAAATCCCTTAAACTAACTTTATGTTTTTTACATTTTCTTATTATATCTTGTAATCCTGCACTTACAAAGAAATACTCTTGTTTTAATCTCAATAATCTGCCTGCATAGTTTGAATCATTTGGATATAAAACTTGTGATATTTCTTCTGCATAGTATTTATATTTTAGTGCATCTTCATAACTACCATCTTGACTTTTTGCATTTCTAGTAACTTCAGAAAAATCCCTATTTAAAACTTCACTCTTCCATAATCTAAGAGTATTTATGCATTCATTATGATATCCTATTATCGGTATATCATAAGGCATAGCCATAATAGGTATATAATTTTCATGAACTACAGCAAGATTGCCGTCAGCTTTTTGTCTTAAGTAAGCATCTCCTTCAAATTTTACTACGACAGCTCTATTAGGTCTTACTGTTTCCCAAGGATACTGTCCATTTTTTAGCCAGTTATCTGGTAGCTCAACTTGTGTTCCGTTTACAAATTTTTGTTCAAATAAACCATATTTATATCTTATACCATAACCATGGCCACTAATTCCAACTGATGCCATTGAGTCTAAAAAGCATGCTGCTAATCTGCCCAATCCACCATTTCCTAGACCTGGGTCTGGTTCTGTTTCTATTATTTCATCTAGATTAATACCTAGTTCTTTAAGTCCTTGCTCTATTTCATGTTCAACATCTAAATTTAATAAATTAGATTCCAACTGTCTTCCTATTAAAAACTCCATTGAAAAATAAAATACAGCCTTTTCTTTGTCAATTCTAGTTCCAACCCATTCTTTAGCTATAAAATCTTTAATAACACAACATAAAACTCTAAAAATCTCATCTTTACTTGCTTCTTCTACGGGTTGGGCATATAGACTGTACATTTTTGTTTTAAAAGCATGTTTAAATTTTTTTTTGCTAATTGATATCATAAGCCATCTCCCTTACTATACAAAAATAACCCCTTTTTCACATAAAAGGGTAACGCACTTGCCTAAGCAAGTGCCTAAAATTATATTTATTTGAATTTATATCTAAATATAATTTCCCCTAATATGTCTTTTTGCATTCTGTCACTTTAAATTATTTATTGATAGAAATTTTATTATATGCTCTTATATACATTGATGTAGTCTTTAGCTGATTTTCTCCAACTATTATCAGTATTCATAGCATTTCTAACTAATATGTTCCATGTATTTCTATCGTATTGGTATAATCTCAATGCTTTTTGTAATGTGAAGAACATTTCATGAGCATTGTAATTTGAGAAACTAAATCCGTTTCCTTCTTTAGTATATTGATTATAAGGGTTTACTGTGTCTCTTAATCCACCAGTTTCTCTAACTATTGGTAATGTACCATATCTCATAGCTATCATTTGACCTATTCCGCATGGTTCAAATAATGAAGGCATTAAGAATATATCACTAGCTGCGTATATTTGTTGGGCTAATGAACTATCAAAAGTTATATTAGCTGATACCTTATGAGGATAGTGAGAATCATAATAATGGAACATTGATTGATATTGATTTTCTCCTGTTCCTAATATAACTAATTGTAAATTTTCATTTATAATCTCTGGCATCATAAAAGATATTAAATCTAAACCTTTTTGTGAAACCAATCTAGATACTATACCTACCATTGGAATATTTGGGTTAACTTCTAATTTTAAAAGTTTTTGTAATTCAATTTTGTTTTGTACTTTTCTATCTAGCGAGTTTATATCATAATTCACAAATATATTTGGATCTGTTTGTGGATTATTTATATCGTAATCTATTCCATTTAAAATACCTACTAATTTATGTTGGTTTGATCTTATCAATCCATCTAAAGTATTTCCATAGAATTCTGTTTTTATTTCGCCTGCATAAGTTGGACTTACTGTTGAAACTTTATCAGCAAAATTTATACCAGCTTTCATAAAGTTTATTTGTCCATGGTATTCTATATCTCCATTATAGAAATGACCAGGGTCTACATCTAATACATCTCCAAGTATTTCTTTTGGGAAAATACCTTGATATTGTAAATTATGTATAGTATACATAGTTTTAATATTTCTATATCTTGGTATATAGCTGTATTTTTCTTTTAATAGTAATGGTAGCATTCCTGTATGCCAATCATTCATATTGATTACATCAGGATAAAAACCTAATTTATCTATAGATTTTAAGACAGCGTTTGTGAAGAATAGAAATCTTTCTGCATCATCTCCATGTCCATATATACTGTCTGCTCCATCTCTTTTAAAGTAGTATTCATTATCTATGAAGTAGAATGTTACTCCATCTAATTCTAATTGCTCTACTCCACAGTATTGACTTCTCCATGCTACATCAACACTAAATTCTCCTACTTTTTTTAGTCTGTCTTTTAAGTATGTAGGTATTGTTGAGTATTTTGGAATCATTACCCTAACATCTACACCTTCTCTTTTTAATGCTTTAGGTAATGCATATGCAACATCGCCTAAGCCTCCTGTTTTAGCAAAGGGCCAACACTCTGCTGTCACATAAAGGACCTTCATTTTTTCTACCCCCTTATTAAACTGTTTCATTTTTCTCAATTACCATCGGATAATCTTTATCTCCTTTTAGTTCTTTATTTGAACTTATAGTTACATTTTTATCTAATATTACGTTTTCTAATACTACGTTATCGCCAATTTTACAACTTTGCATTATTACTGAATTTCTAATAACTGCACCTTTTCCTATTTTTACTTTTCTGAATAAAGTAGAGTCCTGTACTGTACCGTCTATTTGGCAACCAGTTGCTATAAATGACCCTCTTACTTCAGCATCTTCTCCATACATAGTTGGTGCTTGTGATTTATCTTTAGTAAAGATTTTTCTATTTGATCTAAATAATTCTCTAGAAACTTCTTCTGTTAAAAATTCTTTACTTGCTTCATAATAACTTTTTAATGAATTTATACACTTTAAGTAGCCTTCATATTTATAAGCTCCTACTTGTATATTATCTAATTGATTTATTATGTAGTCTTCTATATAAGAGTAAGTTCCCATGCTAGCAATACTATATATACACTCTATAAAGTCTATACGTCTCATTATAAAAGTATCCATACATATATTTGCACTAGGGAAAGTATTTAAGTTGTTACCTACATTTTTTACTCTTTTATCTTTATCTATATTTAAAGTGTTGCAATTTTTAAAGTCTTTATTTGCATTATCAACACGCTTATAAACTATTGTTATGTCGTTGTTTGATTTTTTATGATATTTTAATAAATCATTATAATCTATTGAACAAAGCATATATGATGGTGCAACTATAACATATTCTTCAGGACTTTTTTCTATATAGTCTATATTAGCTAATATTGTATATATGTCGCCTTTTCTATAACCATAATTATTGTTATTTTTAGTGTTTTCTGGACTTAATACATATAGTCCACCTTGTTTTCTACTTAAATCCCAATCTTTGCCGCTACCTAAGTGGTCAGTTAAAGATCTATATTTTTCTCTCGCATATATACCTACATTTGTTATTCCTGAATTAACCATATTTGATAATGTAAAGTCTATTAATCTATATCTTCCTGCTATTGGTATAGTTGCCACTGGTCTGTGGTCTGATAATACATTTACAGATGGATTTTGTATGCTATCTAAATTTATTAAGCCCATGCATTCATTTTTCATAAAAGTTCCCCCTATATTTTTCCTATGTTCTATTTATCTATGTTTTTTATATGTTTTTAATTTCTAAATTTTATTATGCTTTTACTAATTCAAATTCTGATACTACGCTTATTTCATCATCTTCGTCTTTTATTATAGCATTGTCTTCTATAACTGCGCCTTCTGCTATCATAGCTTTTTTGATAACTACATTTTTACCTATTTTAACATTAGGCATTATAACAGAATCTTCTACAACTGAACCTTCACCAATTTGTACTTTATGTGATAATACTGTGTTTTTTACTATTCCATAAACTCTGCAACCATCTGCAATTAATGATTTTTTAACTGATGCATTTGGTCCTATATATTGTGGTGGAACATCATTTGTATTTGTATAAATTCTCCATTGTGGATCGTTTAAATCCACTGCTTCAGGATCATTTATTAAATCCATATTTGCTTCCCATAAACTTTCTATAGTACCAACATCTCTCCAATATCCTTTAAATGGATATGCAAACATTGATTGTCCTTCTTTTAACATAGTTGGTATTACATTGTGACCGAAGTCATCTAAGCACTCTCCAGTTTCATCAGCTCTTTTAAAGTATTCTCTTAAAGTTTTCCAGTCAAATATGTAGATACCCATAGAGGCTAAATTACTTTTAGGGTTTTTAGGCTTTTCTTCAAATTCATAAATACTTCCATCTTTATTTGTGTTCATAATTCCAAATCTGCTTGCTTCATCCCATGGCACTTCTATTACAGCAATTGTTGCTTTAGCGCCTTTTTCTTTATGAAAACCTAGCATTTTGCTATAATCCATTTTGTATATGTGATCCCCAGATAAAATTAAAACATATTCTGGATCATAGTCATCTATGAAGTTCATATTTTTCTTTATTGCATTAGCTGTGCCATTAAACCAATGCCCTTCTTTTTCATTCATATATGGTTGAAGTATTGTTACGCCACCATTAACTCTATCTAAATCCCAGTGGTCTCCTATTCCTATATGAGAGTTTAAGATTTGTGGTTTGTATTGAGTTAACACTCCAACTGTATCAATTCCAGAATTAGAGCAGTTGCTTAAAACAAAATCTATTATTCTGTATTTTCCCCCAAATGATACTGCTGGTTTGGCAATTCTTTTTGTAAATACTCCTAGTCTAGAGCCTTGTCCTCCTGCTAAAATCATAGCTAGCATTTCTTTTTTCATATATGGTCCCCTTTCATATAGTCTATCTATATTTTTATATTTTAAAGTTATTAATAAATTTATCTTTTAATAAATTTTTTTATATTTTAAAAATATATTTTGACAAAAGCATATCTAAGTGGAAGTGCCTTTTTATAACAATTATAATATATTTTTATATATTTTTGAGCTAAATTTATCCTTTTTGATATATTTTAAGGATGCTTAACTTTAACTCTTCTTTTTATTATTTTTTTTCTTTTTATTATTTTTTTTAGGTTTTGTTTGTTTAGCTGTAGACTTTTTAGGCTTTGATGTAGTTTCAACATTCTTTTCTACTACTTTCTTTTCCACCTTTGCTACCGGTTCTACCTTTTCAATTTTATCTACTACTTTTTCTTCTACCTTTTTTACTTTTTCTACTACTTTGGAATCAATATTTTTTATAGTTTTATTTTTTTTAACTTCAGTTCCTTTTTTTGCTTTTTTATCAATAGGTTTAATGCCTTTTATTTTTGCTAATTTAGCAGTTTCTTCTTTATTTAATTTTATAAAAGTTGCACCTAGTGGAGGAACTTTTATAGTTATGTGATAATCTTTATTGTGCCATTTCTCATCTATTGAGACTAATTTAGCATTTTCCATTGTTTGATTTGAACCATAATATTTTTCATCATCACTATTTAAAATTTCTTCGTATACACCTTCATAAGGTACCCCTACCTTATAGTCATAATATACATTTGGTGTGAAGTTTAAAACAGCTATTATAAAATCTTCTGGATCTTTACTTAATCTCATTAAAGTAATGATACTTTGGTCTTCATTGTTAGGGTCTATAAAATCAAACCCTTCATATGTATTATCTAATTCATATAATGATTTTTCTTCTTTATATAAATAATTTAAATCTTTTACATAATCTTTTGTTTTTGAATGTTGCTCAATTTCTAGTAGTTGCCACTCTAGCCCATAAGAGTATCTCCACTCTAGCCCTTGTGCAAATTCAGAACCCATAAATAATAGTTTCTTACCTGGATGTATCATATAGTATGCATATAAAAGTCTTAGATTAGCAAATCTTTGCCAATCATCACCAGGCATCTTATCTAATAATGACTTTTTACCATGAACAACTTCATCATGTGATAATGGTAATATAAAATTCTCTGAAAATGCATACATAAATGAGAATGTTATTAAATCATGATGATATTTTCTATAGATAGGGTCCTTCTCCATATATTGTAATGTATCATTCATCCAACCCATATTCCATTTATATGAAAAGCCTAAACCACCACTGTATGTTGGTGCTGTTACCATAGGCCAAGCAGTTGATTCTTCTGCTACTACTATTGGATTGTCAATGTTAGCATATATTACTTCATTTAATTTTCTTAAAAAGTCAATTGCTTCTATATTTTCTTTTCCACCATATTGATTTGCTTCCCAGTCTCCTCCATCATAATCAAGATAAAGCATACTGCTCACTGCATCAACTCTAATTCCATCTACATGATATTCTTTAAACCAGTAAATTGCATTTGAAAGTAAGAAACTTTTTACTTCTGGTTTTCCAACATCAAAATGTGCAGTACCCCAAGCTAGGTTTTCTGCTTTTAATGGACTTGCATATTCATATTGTGCAGAACCGTCAAATCTATAAAGACCATGTATATCTTTACAAAAATGGCTATAAGCAAAGTCTAATATAATTCCAATTCCTAATTCATGCGCTTTATTTACAAATCCCTTAAATTGATCTGGATTACCATATCTGCTTGTAGTTGCATAATATCCGATAGTCTGATATCCCCAACTCATATCTAATGGATATTCTGTTATAGGCATTAATTCTATATGTGTATAGCCCATATCTTTGCAGTACTCAAGCATTTCATAAAGCTCTTCATAATTAAAGAAGCCTCCATCCCATTTTCTCTTCCAAGAACCAAGATGTGCTTCATAAATATTCATCGGTTGCTCAAATATTGATTTGTTCTTTTTTTGTTCTAAGTATTTTTTATCTGACCAATCAAACTCATCTAAGTTAAAAACTTTTGAAGCTGTTTGTGGTCTTAATTCTGCATATGTTCCATATGGGTCAGCTTTTAATCTACTTACTCCATCGCATCCAACAACATTATATTTATATATATCCCCTTGTGATAAATCTGTTGTGAACATAGACCAAATACCAGAATCATTTAAATTTTCAAGTTTATGAGAACTACCATCCCAGTCATTGAAATCCCCCACTAATTGGACTTCCTGTGCATTAGGAGCCCACACCATGAAAGATATTCCTTCTTCCCCGTTGTAATTAACTTTGTGGTTTCCCATATATAGATAACTGTCTAAAGCTTCCCCACTTTTAAAGCTATCTATATTTTCTTCCTTTATTATGTCTAAATAATTAATAGAAAACCCCTCCTTTTTATAAAAGCGTTTATACGCGTCGCTCTTTACTATATTGTAATCCAATTTATGGTAATTGTATACAATATTATTGTTAATAATTGAAGTTTTTTTTCTAATTTTTTCGCTCAAAAACTTTCCATTTTTAGGAAATCATTTTCGTAACTTTTTTAATTAAGTAATTTTTTAATAATATTTTTATAATCAGCCATATTGATAAATAATTAAAATAAAAAACTCCTTTAAAGTGATATTTGTTCAATCACTTCAAAGGAGTTTTATTATTTTCTAAATCATATCTTTTTTATTTATATTATCATCTTGTGCATCACTTAAAACTTCTTTTATTCCTTTAAAAGTTCCTAAGAAGTTTACTGCATCTGATGGCAATACAAGTTTTGTTGATTTTCCTTGGGCAACTTTTTCAAGAGCTTCCATAGATTTAAGTGCTAACATATTGTCGTCTATGTCTGCATCTTTCATAGCCTTAAATACTTGTTCTATTACTATAGACTCACCTTCAGCTTTTGCTTTTGCAACTTCTCTAATAGATTCTGCATCCCCTTGTGCTTTAAGTATTCTAGATTGTTTATCCCCTTCAGCCTCTCTTATCATAGCTTCTTTTTTAGCTTCGGCTCTAAGTATTGCTGATTGTTTTTCACCTTCTGCTCTCAATATAGAAGATTGCTTTTCACCCTCAGCTTGAAGTATAGATTCCCTTCTTTCTCTTTCAGCTCTCATTTGTTTTTCCATAGCTACTTGTATATCATGTGGTGGCATTATATTTTTAAGTTCTACTCTATTTACTTTTATTCCCCATTTATCAGTTGCTTCATCTAAGATTGCTCTCATTTTTGTATTGATAACATCTCTAGATGTTAGTGTTGCGTCTAAATCTAATTCCCCAATAATATTTCTAAGTGTTGTAGCAGTTAAGTTTTCTATCGCTGCATTTGGATTTGCTATTTCAAACACAAATCTTATTGGATCTGTTACTTGGAAATATACTACTGTGTCTATTTGCATTGTAACATTATCCTTTGTGATAACTGGTTGTGGTGGGAAGTCTTCCACCCTTTCTTTTAAGTCAATTCTATAAGATAGTGTGTCTATAAAAGGAACTAAAAAATGTACCCCTGTATCGGCCTTCTTATGGAACTTACCTAATCTCATTATAATCCCTACTGTTGATTGTTGGATTACCTTCACGCATTTAATACTCATTATGACTACGATTATAATTAATATTATAATAACTGGCATATAAAGTACCTCCTTTATTTACTTTTTATTTTATGCTTAAATAATTAAATCATTTGTTTATTTTTACCATTATATTACTATTAAGCAAATTATATCATCTTATATGCTTAGATATAGTTACAAACTAGTATCAAGAAATTAATACTTATTTTTATTGAGATTTATAAAAAATATAACTATTAAAATACCCTCTTAATTAATTTTTATTAGATATTTTTTTTAATTAGACAATTTTCATAACTATAAAATATCAAAATATGTAACTAAACAAAAAATTATTAATATTATATAGTGTAGACAAAAATCTATAAGTCTAAATAGGAGGTAGTTATATATGGCGGTATATAAAATAAAATCCAGCGAAATAACAGCTACAGCAACTAATACTATTATTTCTCAAAATGTGACATTAGAAACTGAGACTCTAGAACTTATTACAGGACAAGTGCTTGATACTAATGGTACAACACCTGTAGAAGGTGCAGCAGTAGTATTATACAAAAAACTTACAGCAGAACCACAAACAATCACAAAAGAAGCTATAGCATATACAGATGCTAATGGTGAATATAGATTCCCTTATGATTTTGATACTAATACTTATTCTTATAGTTTAAAAATTTATACACCTAATAATATTGCATAATTTACTAGAATTATAAATTAGCCCATAATAGGAGGTATAAGATGGATATAGATAACGAAAAACTAACTATAGATGGAAAAGAATATACTCTAGCAAACATAAAATCAATAAAGTTAAACAATGATAATCCTTATAAAAATGAAGATACTTCAAATAAAAGCCTTTCACTCACACCTGAAGTTTTAGATAATGATATAGTTCATTTAAATATTCAAATAGAAAAAATAGATAACTTAGATAGTTAAAATAACATATAATAAACTACTAAGTTATTAAATAGTGAATAATCTCAAATCGCAAATCAACTCAATACTTTGAGATTATCATTTTGAGATGAGGTATATTATGAATTATAAAATAATCTCTAGAGTAATAAGCAGAGGAGAACTTACACAAAAGGTGTTTATAAAAGAAGAATTCATTTTGAAAAGAAAAACTAAAAATCATTTGAACTTAATACATGGCGTTATTATGGATAATAATAACCAAAAACTTAAAGACTGTGCAGTTTTACTGCAATGCAGAACAAAGTTTCAAGGAGAATACGAAGATTTAAGTATTACTTATACAAACAATGAGGGGGTCTTTGGTTTCCAAATAAAAATTGATAATAATAAAGACTATAGGATTTTAGTATTCTCTCCAAATAAAATAAACTAAAAGGAATGGTTCGATGGAAAAATTTTATAATAATATAAGAGCAACTGCTGAATCTGAAAAATGTAGTAATGATGATGATACTTTTAAAAATCAAAAATATATTTGTATTAAAAGTAATAATTATAAATTTTCAACTAATAATAATCTGCTAGTGAAGGTTGAAGATGGGAAAATATCGACTAATGAAGTTGTTCTAAAAAAGCAAGAAGGTGCTGTTATTTATGGTATTGTTTTATTTGAAAATGGAGTATTTATATTTGGAATAAACGATACAAGATATGACTACTTAAGTAATTATTATTTGTATAATTAAGTAACTTGAATTATACAAATAATAATTACTTAAGATAATATTCCCCATCAAAGTCATCCTTTTTTAAAGTAAATCACCTTGATGGGGTTAGCTAATACTATATCTAATATTTCTATATATTATTTAATCTATTTACTTGTTTTTATTTTAATATCTATTTCTCTACTAATTGAGTCTTTATTCTTTTTATTATTTTCTAAATCTAAATTAATATTACTTACTTCTTTCACAATAAGTTTAACACCCTCTATTTGTACCACTTCTACAATGCTACCTTTTTTTATTTTTACTTTATCTTTTGAGATAGCACTCCATTCTTCCCCATTTAATTTAACAACTCCAACTTCATATGGTTCAATATCTTGTACTACAATACCTTTTTGTGAAATTATTCCTTGCAAATTAGTATTATATTTTACATTTTTATCCCTATCTACTAGATATTTAGTTGCTATAACTAAAAGTACTATAGATACAATAGCAAATATCATAACTTGGATAAAGACACTTTCTATAAATGGGCTTAATAACATTGAAACCAATGCCCCGATACTAAACCAAATTAATGTAAGACTTGTTGTCATTAGTTCTCCAACACCAAATATTATAGCTACTATAAACCAAAATGTACTTATACCGATACTCATAAGCATCCCTCATCTCTTAAATTAAAATATATTTTTAGATTAGCTTAAATATATTATATCATTATATTTTATATTAGAATATTACAAAGAAATGTCAAATAATAAACAAAAGGTTTAAATTATTTTTTTATTAAATCAATTTATTAATTCTTTCATAGTTTGTGGAATTAAATTAATTACATCACTTGCATTTACTGTATATAAATCTTTAGATAATCTTTGGCCTATATAACCATGAATATATGCTGCACAAACTGTTCCCATGAGATTAGTCATTCCTTGCCCAACAAATGAAGTTATCATTCCAAGAAGTGTATCACCCATTCCTCCATTTGCCATTGATGAGTTCCCTGTTGGATTTATATATGTGTATTTTCCATTTGTTATTACAGTTTCATACCCTTTTAACAATACGACTACTTTATATTTATTTGCAAATTCTTTTGCAACATCTACTTTATTATCTCTAATATAATTTATAGGATATCCTGTAAGTCGTGACATCTCGCCTAAGTGCGGTGTAATTATTATTCTATTTGGATTGGATTTTAATAGTTCTTTTTTATCTTTGAGTACATTTAATCCATCTGCATCTATTATAATTGGACAAGTTGTATTATTTAATATATATTCTAATTTATTATAAGTATCATCATTATCTCCCATTCCACAACCAAATCCTATTGCATCACAATCTTTTATTAAGTTTATAACCTTTTGATTTTCAGCAATATTTAAAGTCATAGCCTCACAAAGTTTTTGACTTGCAATATCTTGTACATACGAGTCTGTTACTAATGTTGTCAGCCCACTTCCGCATTTTACTGCTGCTTGTGTCGATATATACGCGGCTCCCGTAAATCCTCTACTTCCTGCAAATAATGCTATTTTTCCAAAATCACTTTTAAATGAATATTTATCTTTTGCCCTTATATTATTTTTTATAATTTCTATATCTGTTATATATTCTTTATTGTCGTATTTTTCTAAGATATGTTCTGGTATGCCTATATGCTCAACAACTACATCTCCTATAAATTCTTTTGTCTCATATTTTAAAAATCCTCGTTTATAAAACTCAAATGAAATAGTTTTGTCTGCTTTTATACAAGTCCCCAATATATCACCAGTTGTAGCATTTATTCCTGATGGCACATCAATCGAATAAGTTTTATTTTTATTTTCATTTACAAGGTTTATAACATCGTAAAATACACCCTTTATTTCTCGCTCTAACCCTGTCCCAAATATACAATCAACTACTATATCTGATCTTTTTATAGAATTTTTTAGCTCATCCATATTTTCATTTTCTACAACTGTTGTTGATATATTAAATGATTTTAAGATATTATAATTTATTTTAGAACATTCACTTAGTTTTTCTAAATTGCCGACTATAAATACTTCTACATTTTTTCCCCTTGCACATAATTGTCTTGCTAAACCAAGCCCATCCCCACCATTATTTCCTACTCCACTTACTACAACATAGTTTTGGTTTTCTTCTATATCCATATGTTTAAATGCTGATAAAACTGCATTTTCCATCATTACAATAAGTGGAATTTTATATTCATCTACACAAGCATTATCTAAAATTTTCGTGCTGTCTGCTGTTCCTATTCTCATTTGAAATCCTCCCTTTTCTTTAGTTATATAATATTTTATAAATAATCATAAATTATACATTTTTATATAAATCTAAATTATGTTAAATAAAAAGAGCTAAACAGTTTTTAACTGCTTAGCTCTTTTTATTTATTAAACTCCTACAACTCTAGTAACCCCAGGTACTTCTTTTACTAATAAGTTTTCTATAACAGCTTTTAATGTCATAGTAGCCCCTGGACAACCTGAGCAAGCACCTTGTAATCTAACTAATACTACTCCATCATCGCTAACTTCTACTAATTCAACGTCCCCACCGTCTCTTTGTAGTACTGGTCTAATTTTATCTAATACTGCTGCAACTTGTTCTTTCATTCTTTACACCCCTTATTATTTTTGATTTCTACCTCAATTATACACTAATGATACAATATTCTCTACCATTTATTATTACATTTCCTTTTTTACTATTTTTTATATTAAAATATTAGCCCATATTCAAAAGATGTACTAATTTAATAGATGGTGTTGAAGATAACGAATACTTGAAACCATATTTAAACAGGAACACTCTTTAAATGAGCGTTCTTATTTTTTTGATTTAAATTAATAATATAAATTCCAAAAGAATATACTTCTAGTAAGCAATATAAAATTTACATACTTATTGCTAATATTTTAGAAGGGGGAATATTATGTTATTTAAAGGATCTGCAGTAGCTTTAGTTACTCCTTTTACAAGTGAAAATACAGTAAACTACAACAAATTAGAAGAACTTGTTGAGTTCCATATAAAAAATGGTACTGATGCAATAGTTGTTTGTGGTACTACTGGTGAAGCGAGTACATTAAGCGATAGAGAACATATTGCAGCAATAAAATGTGTTATTGATGCAGTAAACAAAAGAATTCCTGTAATTGCAGGTACTGGAGGTAATGATACTGAGCACTCTGTATTGTTGAGTAAAATTGCAGAAAACTTCGGTGCTGATGGACTTTTAATCATCAATCCTTATTATAATAAGGGAAATAAATCTGGTATAAAAGCTCACTTCACAAAAATTGCACAAAGTGTAGATACTCCAATTATTATCTACAATGTCCCATCTAGAACTGGTGTAAATTTATCACCTAATTTAATTGCTGAGTTATCTTATAATGAACCAAATATCGTAGCTGTTAAAGAGGCAAGTGGAGATCTGACACAAGTTGCCGAAATTGCTAGATTAGTTGATGATGACTTTGCTATATATTCTGGAAATGATGATTCTACTCTACCACTACTTTCTCTAGGTGGTGTAGGTGTAATTTCTGTACTTGCTAATATATGCCCTAAAGAAAGCCATGATTTAGTTTATAGCTTTTTAGACGGAAATATAGGTCTTTCTAGAAAACTTCAATTAGATTTAAAACCTCTAATTGATGCTTTATTCTTAGAGGTAAATCCTGTCCCTGTAAAAACTGCTATGAATCTTATAGGTATGGAAGTTGGAAATTTAAGACTTCCACTTGGTCATATGCAGCCAAATAATCTAGAATTACTAAAAAAAGAATTAAAATGTGCAAGATTTGAATTAAAATAGTTCAAAACTAAAATATTTATTAAAACAAATTATAAAAAGAGGATATTAAATCTACTTTTTTAAGTAATTTAGTATCCTCTTTTATTTATAATCTATTTGTAATTTTATTTTCTATATAATCTAATTAAATTTCTTTTTTACAAAATACTACAATGCTTGAAATCACAAATAATACACTTGCTCCTAGTGTACTATAAAGTGATTTTATAACTTCTGAAATCTCAACATCACCTTTTAGTATATCCATATTTACGTTTATAAGTTGAATTGGGTTATAATCTTGAACTTTCGGTATAATATTTAAAACCAAAAGTATTCCTACTATAACTCCACAAAATAACATAGAACCATAAGATGTTTTAAATAAAATCCCGCCCAAAATTATTGTACTTATTAAAAATATCCCAAATACCCATACAAGGCTCAAAGAAAATAACAGATTTACGACCTGTGTATCTTCCCAAAATAGCATCGAGTATAAAAATGTGACTAATGCAGATAAAAAATAAGTAAATGTCCAAACTAATGTTGATGATGTGAATTTTGATAAAACTACAGTTTTTCTAGATAGCCCTTTTGTAAGCATGTTGATTAGAGTTCCTTTTGATAATTCGTTTGATATTAATCCGCTAAATATTATAACTAGTATAATCAGTCCCATCTGCGTAGTATTTTTAAAAAATTGTGTCCAAGAATCAAAAATAGTCGGTTCTAGCAAACTTATTTTTATGCCCTCTTCCATCAAAGATTCCATTAAATCTGGTGTGAATTTTGCCACGACTGGATTCATAAAACCAAATATTAAAAATACAGTCACAATCAAAAGTAATTTATATGTTTTAGTCAGTTCAAAGAGTTCTTTTTTTGTAAATGCTAAATACGCTCTCATTTTATTGCCTCCATAAATAATCTTTCTAGTGTTGGCTCTTGAATTCTTATATATATTGGATATAAATCCTTATCTATTAATCCCTGCATAACTTCTCTTTGAACTTCTTCTATATTGTTTGAGTGAAGGTAAATAGTGTTTTCGCTTTTTTGAATCTCATTTATATTAGAATTGTCTTTAATTATTTTTAAAAACTTTATAAAATCTTCTTTATTTTTCATTCCAACTTCCAAACAATCCACCATATGACCTTTTTTGATTTGTGATAAATCTCCACTTAGAGCAATTTTTCCATCTCTAAGTATTGCAATTTCGTCGCATATTCTCTCAACATCAGATAGTATATGAGTTGAAAATATGACTGTAGTTCTTTCTTTTACTTTTAATAAAATATCTAAGATTTCTTTTCTTCCTATTGGATCTAATGCTGATGTCGGTTCGTCACATATAAGAAGTTTGGGCTCATTTAAAAGCGCCTGTGCAATACCCAGTCTTTGTTTCATCCCTCTTGAAAACTTGCTTATCTTTCGTTTTTTATAATCACTAAGTCCCACAAGTTCTAATAACTCTTCACTCTTTTTCTTTATATCGCTTTTTTTCATATTTGTAATTTCGCCGCATAATTTTAGATATTCATGTGGAGTCATATATCCGTAGTATTCTGGCACATCTGGAAGATATCCTATAAATTTATTTGTTTTAGTTTCGCCAAATTTAACTTCCTCTCCACATACTCTTATAATTCCACTATCAGGTTTTAAAAAACCTAAAATCATCTTCATTGTAGTTGTTTTACCTGCCCCATTTTCTCCAATAAAACCGAAAATGGAGTTTTCTCTTACTTTTAAATTAAGTCCATTTATAATATTATTTGAGCCAAAACTTTTATATAAATTATCTATCTCAAGTATATTCACTATTCCTCACCTCTACCAAATATAAAATAAAATATTGGGCCTATGATTTGTATAAACAAAACTACTATTATCCATATAGCTTTATTTCCAAATCTGTAGTTGGGGTGTTTTATAACATGTATTAATGCAGTTATAGCCAATATAAATTCTAAAATTATAACTGGTAATAATAATGCTAAATTATTTGTAATCTCACTCATATATTTACCTCCTTATATTAATTAGTTTCTAGTGCGAGCACACATGATTTAAATCTATAGTCGTCTTTTAAATCTGAAAATATAGGATTATCTTTTACACCACTTATAACACTTTGTTTTATTAATTCATGGCTTCTTGGTGTATTTACTCCTAAATCTAATTCCTTTAACCAATTTTCGATTTTGTCAAAAAATTCATCACCTCTTAATTTGAAATTATATATATTTTTTATACATACATCTGTGTATTTTTGTATTAACTCTAAAGCTTTTTCATTTTGTTTATTAATTGCATATCCTTGTGCAGTTGCAAGATATAAATTTACTGTTGTATTTGGATGTAGCTCATCTAAATTGAACAATTCACATATTCCAGCTGCTCTTTTAAAACATTCTTCAATAATATCTAATTTATCCATATTTAATACAATTTGTTGAGATATATTACCCACTAAACTTATAAGATTTTGATATATACAAATTTGAGTAATTTCACTTGCTTTATTCATATTTCCTAATAATTTAAAGCTCATGCTAATAAGCTCGGCATCTTGACTAAAAGTTTTTACATCCTCTCCTAATATTTCTAAAACTTCTGTTGGTTTATTATCCATAATCAATGAAAGTAATTCTAAATTTATTGCATCTTTTATTAATTGAGGATTTTCACTTTCTTCTCTTATTCTTATACATAATTCTCGTGCTCTATTTAAAACTTTTTCTTTATTATTAAATAACATATAGTGGTTTAAATAAAGTACTACCATTTGCTTTAAAAATTCAAAACAAGAATAATATTTTTTTATATACTCCTCACATTTTCCAAAAACATCATTTGGATCTTTTTGAGCAAATTCTTGTGCTAATTCATAATAAATCTTTTGTATATCTTGTTTTGTAAGCTGTGGCTCATATCCAATAAGCTCATCTAAAGATATATTAAATAATGTCGCAAGTTGAGGAAGTAATACTATATCCGGGTATGTTATGTTGTTTTCCCATTTTGAAACTGATGATTTTGATACTCCTATATAACTCGCAAGTTCATCTTGCGTAATTCCTTTACTTCGTCTAAATTTCGTTATGTTTTTTCCTATGTTAATTTTATTCATATATTTCACCTCTTTATATTTAAATTATATGTTTTAAATTAATACCAAACAATGGAGTTAAAAGCTACTTTTGTAGAAAAAGTTTCTCAAAGTGAAACTTTTTTAATTCTATCCACAACTACATAAAAATATAATAATCTACTACTTAGATTTATAATTTTTTATATTGAAAAATATTTTTCCATGTGTTACCATAAAATTGTAATTAAAATATATACAGGGGAGCTTTTGCTGAGATTGAATTTTTTCTAAACCCTCCGAACCTGCCGGATAATGCCGAGAAGGGAGTTTATATTATTGTATTTATATACATTAATTTGAATCTTCATCGTACATTATTTGTACGATTTTTTATTTTGTATGATAAATTTTAATAATTTTCAAAACACATCTAAATGTATTTATATAAAATAAATCTATCTATTTGAAAATTATTTAAAATGTATATTTTATTGTACAAAATTTCTACAATAGTTTTAATCTAAATTCCTTTCCAATAAAATCTCCATGTATATATATTTTCAATATTGTTTAAATTTAACTAGTTAAAAATACTTGCAAGTAATTATATTTTAAATCTAAATTTAAGGAGAAAAATATGAATTACACAACTCAAATGGATGCCGCAAGAAAAGGCATTATAACAAATGAAATGAAACAAGTAAGTGAATACGAAAATATAAATATAGACGAATTAGTAAATTTAGTGGCTCAAGGTAGGGTTTGTATTCCTGCGAATAAAAACCATAGATGCTTAAAACCTTATGGTATTGGCAAAAAATTAAAAACTAAAATAAATGTAAACCTTGGAACATCTAGAGACTGTCTCGATATGGACTTAGAAATGCAAAAAGTTATGAGCGCTGTAAATATGGGAGCCGAATCAATAATGGACCTTAGCTCTTATGGAGACACTCAAAAATTCAGAAGAAAATTAATAAAAGAATGCCCTGCAATAATCGGTACAGTACCAATATACGATGCTGTTGTCTATTATAACAAACCACTTAAAACTATCACTGCGAAAGAATGGATTGATGTAGTCAGAATGCACGCCCAAGATGGTGTCGATTTTATGACTATTCATTGTGGTGTAAATAAACATACAGCAGAGCGTTTTAAACAATCAAAACGCCTTACAAATATAGTATCTAGAGGTGGGTCTATAATATTTGCTTGGATGGAGTTGACAGGAAACGAAAACCCATTTTTTGAATTTTATGATGAAGTTTTAGATATTTGCAGAGAATATGATGTGACAATAAGTCTAGGAGATGCATGCAGACCAGGAAGTGTCCACGATGCTGGAGATATATCTCAAATAGAAGAATTAGTAACATTAGGTGAACTTACTAATAGAGCTTGGGCAAAAGATGTTCAAGTTATGATAGAAGGTCCTGGCCATATGCCACTTAATCAAATAAAAGCAAATATGGAAATCCAAGAAACTATATGTAACGGTGCCCCTTTTTATGTATTAGGTCCTCTTGTTACAGATGTCGCTCCTGGATACGATCATATAACTTCTGCAATAGGTGGAGCAATCGCTGCAACATATGGAGCTTCTTTCTTATGCTATGTCACTCCAGCTGAACACCTTCGACTTCCTAATCTAGAAGATGTAAAAGAAGGTATAATAGCATCTAAAATCGCAGCCCACGCTGCTGATATTGCCAAGGGAATTCCTGGCGCAATAGATTGGGATAATAAAATGAGCGAGGCTAGACGTGAATTAGATTGGGAAAAAATGTTTGACCTAGCAATCGATAGCGAAAAGGCAAGACGATACAGAGCTGAATCAAAACCAGAAAACGAAGATACTTGCACAATGTGTGGAAAAATGTGTGCAGTTAGAAATATAAATAAAATCCTAAAAGGTGAAGACGTAGATATAATGGAATAAATCTAAAAATATCAGACTCATTTTTAGATTTAATACCTAATACGCTAACAAATAAAAAGACGGGTAATTCCCGTCTTTTTATTTTTCATTTATTTTATTTAATCTTTAATTATTAATCTTTTAATTCAGATACTATTCTTAATAAATCAAGTAATATATTTACAAAGTCTAAGTATAAATTAAGTACATGTATTGATAAGTCATTTCTACAAGTTACTCCGCCAGATTGAATATCGTATTTTAATAAACTCACATCATATAAGATATATGCCGAGAATAATATTATACCTAGTCCACTTACTGCTATATTAAAAACTGTTCCTTGTATAAATATATTTACAATACTCATTCCTATAAGAACTACTAATCCTACAAGTAAAGTACTTCCAAGCCCAATATAGTGTCCTGCTGGTTTTCTATGTGATATCAATGCTAATAAAGCGAATAATACACATGTCCCTAAAACTACATTCATAAATAATGTTGTCCCTAAATCATATAGGTAGTAAGTTAAAATAGGATACATAAGTATACCATCTACAAAAGTAAATAGATATACAAAGTTCATTGAAAAACTTCTAGGTATTACATTTTTTCTAGATAACAATGAAAATAATAAAAGACCTACAACTAAAACCCCTATAAAAATATTAGCAACATATACTAATGATGCTGGAATAAACATTTTTCCAAATAAAAAACCAATAAACATAAATACTATTGATATAGATAGATATTTGAATACTGCTTCCATTGGATTTTCTACTGTCATATAAGTTGATTTATTCATAATTTTACCTCTCCTTCTAAATTTATATTTTTATAATTTATACATCTTTTATAATTTAATTATATAACTCTTATTTATATTAAATTATTACTATTTGGTAAAATTTATTGTATTTTTAATTTTCTTTGTTTACAATTCTGTTTTTTATTTTTTCCATGCGTAAGTCTAAGTCTGCACTAATTTGAGCACAGTCTAATAATTCTCGCCTTAATAACTCTTCTTCATCTTGTGGTATATCTTTTTTATAGCTAAGTTTATGTTCTAAACTAGCCCAAAAATCCATAGCAATAGTTCTAAGCTGTACCTCTACCCTCATATTTTTCTTTTCATCTTTTAAAAATATCGGTATTTCAACGATAAGATGAAGACTTCTATAACCATTTGGCTTTGGATTTTTTATGTAATCTTTCACCTCAATTAATTTTATATCATCTTGTTGCAATAAACAGTCAGCCAATACATATATATCTTCCGGAAAAGAACATATCACTCTTACTCCTGCTATATCATTTAAATTCTTTTCTATAGATTCTACAGTAAGCGGCACATCTTTTTTAGCTAACTTTTTTACTATACTATCTGGTGATTTTAATCTAGTTTTGATTGTTTCAATTGGATTTCTATCGTATTCAAGCGAAAATTCTTGATTCAACACTTTAAATTTTGTTTCTACTTCCATAATGGCGCACTTATAGTAAGCCATCAATCTCTTGAAAGGCATAACATTATATTCAAATTTATCAATAGCATTATTGTTGACTAATGCTTTAACAACCGGATCAACTAATTTTCCTCTTATCATACTCTACATAACTCCTATATACTCTCATTATTTAAAACCTTAAATTAGATTATCTTTTGAAATATAAAGAAATATAATTTCATATATACTATAAAATATTTATACCCAATTATTTTCAAAGTATAAATATATAAATTTTTCTAAAATTATTTAATAATACTTTATTATATTAATTATATATTATTATAATTTTATGTACTCTATATTAAGCCCTTTAAAAATCAAATTTATGTCTAGTATTTTATATCATTAATCATATAATTCAGTTTATATTATAATATGTCTTATATATTAAAAGTTCTCCTATTTTTAAATAGATTTACTTTCCTTTTAACTAAAAAAGACGAGTATTTCTCGCCTTTTTGATATTTAATAAGTTGTATTTTACTTATTTACAATTCTATTTTTTATATCTTCCATACGTCTATCTAATTCTGAACTTGCTTGTGCACATTCCAAAAGCTCTCGTTTTAATATATTAGCTTCTCCATCTGGTATTTCTTTGTTGTAGCTTAGTTTATGATCCAAACTTGCCCAAAAATCCATAGCAATAGTTCTAAGTTGTACCTCTACTCTCATATTTTTCTTTTCATCTTTTAGATATATTGGAACTTCTATTATTAGATGCAAACTTCTATATCCATTTGGCTTGGGATTTTTTATGTAATCTTTAACCTCAATTAATTTAACGTCGTCTTGTTGCAAAAGACAATCTGCTAATAAGTATATATCCTCTGTAAAAGAGCATATTACTCTAACTCCTGCAACATCACTTAGATTTTCTGTTATTGATCTTGTTGTAAGAGATAAATTTCGTCTAGTTAACTTTTTTACTATACTTTCTGGTGATTTCAATCTTGTCTTTATTGTTTCTATTGGGTTTCTATCGTATTCAAGTGAAAACTCTTGATTTAATACATTGAACTTTGTTTCCACCTGCATAATGGCACAATTGTAGTATGCCATTAGTTTTTTGAAAGGCATCATGTTATCTTCAATTATGTCTATGACATTATTATTAACTAATGCCTTCATAACTGGTTCCATAAATTTTTGTTTTATCATGATTTACTTAACTCCTATTTTATTATTAAATTTGCTTATAATCATCAACTTTAATAATTTATTTAAAGTAATTATGTTACTTACCCTCTTATGTTAATTCTATCCTAACATAGTTTTCTATATTTAACCTTAACACATGGATTTAATATGTACACAACAAAATAAGATATACAAAGTTTCTTTATATATCTCTTATATATTCTTTATTATATTTATTATTCTTTTATAATTTTATGTACTTAACTTTAAAAATAAAACTTTATAAAATTTTTATAAACTAAAAAATAAAGAGGTAAGTTAAATCTTACCCCTTTATATTAATTAAAATGAGCTACAAATGTTTCTATTGTGATATTTATTGTCTTTTGTTCTATCTTCTTTAGATGCAAGTAATTCTTCTAACATCTTTTTATATTTACTGTCATTTGTAACTCTTATATGACTTTCTATAAGATAAATGCTGTTTGTCTTAGGTCTTTTCTTTCTTATGTTATTATCAATTATTGTCTTAGCCATATCAAAACTTTGAATATGAGTATGCCCATTTTTAAAGTTTTTCTTAGTATTATATACTATATAGCCTCTCTTAACCCTCAAGATAATATATCCTTCTCTTTCATAAATTTTTTCTGCGCCTGCTGTTTTATTAGATTTTGGTATTTGAAATTCTACAATATTATTACTACAAACTTTGTTTTTTATAGGATCCACGACTTTAATCATAATAACACCCCAATTATCTTATTTTATATTAAGATGGTAAATTTTTTAATATTTACCTATCTTACTTTAATTGTAAATAAATAAAATTCTAAATTGGTTACATTTATGTTAATTTTTTCTTTATTTTTAATACAAATAAATTTTAGGAAAGTTATATCTTCCAAGCATAGCTCATATTTTGTAAATCTACCATATGTTTATAAAGACCATCATTTTTAATTAATTCTTCTGATGTACCTTCTTCTGATACTTTACCATTTTCTAAAACAACTAAATGTGATGCAGTTGCAATAGTTCTCATTCTATGAGCTATCATTATTACTGTTTTGTGTTGAATTAATTTTGATAAAGCCCTTTGTACATAAGTTTCACTTTCAACGTCTAAAGATGCACTAGCTTCATCTAAAAGTATTATTGGAGCATCTTTTAATATTGCTCTTGCGATTGAAATTCTTTGTCTTTGACCTCCAGATAATTTTGAACCATTTTCTCCGATAACTGTATCATAACCATCTGGTAAGTTATCTACAAATTCATCGCAAAATGCTAATTTTGCAGCTCTTTTAACTTCTTCGTCAGTCGCATCTTTTTTACCTATTCTTATATTTTCAAGGATTGTATTGTTAAATAATACAACATCTTGGAATACTATTGAGAATTTAGACAAAAGCACTTCTGGGTCAACTGTAGAAATATCTACTCCACCTATTTTTATTTTTCCTTTATCTAAATCATAAAATCTAGCTATTAAAGATGCACAAGTCGTCTTTCCTCCGCCACTATTTCCTACTAATGCTGTTATTTCATCTTGTTTTGCAGTAAAGCTAACATTGTCTAATACTGGTTTTCCAGGTTGATATGAGAAACTTACATCTTCAAACTCGATATCATAATTATCAGGTTCAAAAGTATCTCCTCCTGTTTGAAGTTTATAATCATTTATATTGTTTAGTCTATCTACTCTTGATTCACAACTTATAATCGCAGCTAAATTTTGTAATGTTGCATTTAGTGGATCGTATAATCTAGATGCAACTATTAAAAATAACATAAACACTTCTAATGTTATTTCCCCTGACATTAAGTATTTAACTCCGAAAATAACTACTGTAGCAATACCAAGTTTAAGCACAAGTTGTGAGCTTACTACAAATAATGCATTTGTAAGTTCTGCTTTTATTTGACTCTTTTCACAATTATCAATAGCGTCATCTACTTCTTGTAGATATTGTTCCGTAAAATTACTAGCTTTTAAATCCCTAACTGTTTCTAATCCCTCTTGTATTTTTTCTGTTCTTATAAGCTGTATATCTCTATCTTTATGACCTACAGCACTTAATTTTCTCTTTGCCAATAAAATTAAAATAATCGCAACAGGAACACACCAAACTGCAACTATTGACATTTTAACATCAAAGGCAAACATTCCTATTGAAAGTAAAACAGTCGAAACTATTGAACCTACAAATTCAGGAATAAAGTGTGATAGTGCCTGTTCCATATAAGTGACATCTGATAAAATTGTAGTTGTTAAATCTGATAAATCCCTTTTTGAGAAAAATGACATAGGGAATTTTCTAAGTTTTTCTGCTACATTTATTCTAAGTCGTGCACTTTCTGTATATGTGTTTAAAAATGTCATATTATATTGGATATAGTGAGCTATATAAATAAGTACAAATACTACTATAAATTCTACAATATAAACACCTACTGAAAATTCATATGACTTATCTACTAATATTTTTAGCAAATCACAAGTGAAAAAGTATAAAACCCCTATAGACATTGCAATTATAATATAAGATATTGTGCAAGATATACACGCTTTAATTAAATTCTTTGCCCCTAATTCAGTTAAGGCAAATTTCTTTTGTATTTTTTCTAGCAGCATACAAATTCACCCACTTTCCAATCTATAGATTGACGATATTCAGACCACATCTTAGCATATAATCCATTCTTATCTACTAATTCTTTATGTGTACCACTTTCAACTATTTTTCCATCATCGACAACATAGATACAATCTACATTTACTATTGTAGATAGACGATGAGCTATCATTATTGTAGTTTTATTTTTAGATAATTCTAATATAGCTTTTTGCATTAGATATTCATTATCACTATCTGCATATGCTGTTGCTTCGTCTAATAATAAGATAGGTGCATTTTTAACTATTGCTCTTGCTAAAGTTATTCTTTGAGTTTCTCCTCCTGATAAATACACACCTTCTGTTCCTATTTTAGTATCAAGACCTGTATCAAACTTAGATATAATATCGTCACATTGTGCTTTGTGAAGTGCATCTAAAACATCTTTTTTATCTACATCAAAGCCCATTTTGATATTTTCATACAAGCTTTTCTTTAATAATTTATTATCTTGGAACACGAATGATATTTTATCCATAAGATCTTTTTCATTCATATCCTTTAAATTTACTCCACCTATTTCGATTGAGCCTTTTGTAACATCGTAAAATCTAGGTATTAAAGATACTAAAGTTGATTTACCGCCGCCGCTTTTTCCGACAAATGCGACAGTTGTTCCACTTTTAATATCTAAATTTATGTTGTGAAGTACTTCAACATCAGTATCTGGATAAGTAAATGAAACATTATTAAATTTAATATTGTAATTACTTAATTTTTGTGATGTTTGAGGATACTTAACTATTTCTTTCTTTGTTATACTTTCTATACGATTTAGAGCATCTTCTGCCAACATTGTATTTTCACTTGCAAACATAATTTTATTAGTTGTAACTGCAAGTATTGGTGTAAATATTACATAAAACATAAAGTCTGGAAGTAAAGAAGAAACATTAAATCCATTTAGAACTAAAATCATCATACTTCCTATTAAGAATATAAATATACTATTTACAAATGCTGTAAATCCAGTCATAGGTCTACGTAATTTATTAGTATAACCTACTGAAAATTTTTCATAATTTTTTATTGATTTATGAAAACGTTCAAAAGAGAAAACTGTTTGTTGGAATGTCTTTACAACTGGTATCCCTCTTATATATTCAACTGCTTCGTTGCTCATTTCCTCTAGAGCATCCATATATTGTTTCATTGATTGTGCTAAATCTTTTCCAAGCATTTTTGACATATTTACAAATGCTAAAGCTAAAGGAATTAAAGATGCAATCCCAAATCTCCAGTTAAATATAAATAAACAAACAACTGCAGCAATTAATGTCGTTACAAGTTGAACCATATCTGGTAGTTGATGTGCTAAATAAGTCTCTGTTGATGCTGCTGATTCGTCAATTATTTTTCTTACTTTACCACTTCCTTCTTTTGATAAATATCCCATAGGAAGTTTCATAACGTGATGCATAGCATCTTTTCTCATATTTGATGCTATTCTAAAAGCTGCTAAATGTGAGCATATAAGTGATAAAACATATACAAGTATTCCTACTACAGCAAAAGTAAATGCATACCATCCATATCTAGCTGCGTCACTTGCCAAGCTAAAATTTGGATATACATCTAGTATGACTTGTATTACCTTCCATATCCATACAAAAGGCATTAATAATAAAATTGCACTTATAAATGATAAAAATAGTGATAACATTGTTAAGTACTTATGATTGCCTGCATAAGCAAATAGTTTTTTTAATATTGCCATGCGATTACCTCCTTCTTAAATAATCTTGAATTTCATTTGCAATAACAGTGTACTATTTTACCCCTTGCAATTCTACTCCAATACAATATAATTAATCCATTTTGATATCCGATTTTCTATATTGTTGTGGTGTCATATTTACATATTTAGAAAAAGCTGCTGAGTATTTGCTGGGATTTGAATACCCAATTTTATTGGCTATTTCTATAATAGGTATATCTGTTTTTTTCAAAAGCCCAATACTATATTCTATTCTGTATTGTTTAAACCAAGTGTATATTGGAACACCGTAAATCTCTTTGAATATTTTTCTCAAAGTATTGATATTTATATTGCATTCTTGGGCTAATCTATTAAAATCAGGTTTTATACTTAGATTTTGAGAAAGATAGTTTTTGATGGATTTAACAGTTTCTATTTGATTTTTAGGATAATATCGTTTTTTATCTTGTATCATTTCAAAATCACT
>OCHO01000150.1_pt1 | contig 76518 bp, 67 predicted proteins | sample 1538441 | NCBI WGS metagenome assembly OCHO01 (sample SAMN04571691, study PRJEB22368) | human gut metagenome | biome: human gut; material: stool | host: Homo sapiens | place: Luxembourg | collected 2012-06-29
AACCACTTGGATACTTGGTATTATTTGTATATTAACCCTTCAAAAAATCGCTTTCTTGAGAATTAGCCACTTTCGCCAATCTATCTCTAAAATATATTTAATAGATATTTAAATATTCTTCTAGTGTGGCATTGCCTTCTCTTAATTTGTAACTTATATTCGCCCCGACATATCTATAATGCCATGGCTCAAATTTATATCCTGTTATATCTGATTTTCCCTTAGGATATCTCAATATAAATCCATATTTATAAGCATTATTTCTAAGCCATTCATATTCTTTTGTAAATTCAAACTTGTCTTTTACTGATGTCCGCGGGTCTTCTCCATTTAAATCAAATGCTAGACCTGTTTGATGTTCACTATATCCTGGTTTTGCAGAAAATGTGTCTACATTAGTGTATTTTTCTTCATAGCTTTTATATAAATATTCTTGCACATCATAGCTTCTATATCGACTGACTATATTTAAATATATGCCGTCTTTTTGTGCGGCGTTTTTCATATTATTATAAGCATTTGTAGCATTATCAAATAATTCTTGATTATTTTTATATGTATAATTTTCACCTAAGCCGTATTTTTTATTTACTATAATTGTTCCTAATACGTTGTAGGCACCATTTTTATTTTTGATTATTGTAGTTGTCTGCGCATTTACCATTTCGCTTGTTTTTGCATAAATTGAACTTTGTTTTGATTTAATAGTTATATATTGTTTTGCTTCAAAGCCTGTAAATATGGCAATTACAAAAATAGATAATAGTAATATCATTATTATATTTTTATTTTTTGTATTCATATTTTCACTCCTATATATAAAACAGTATCTTTTCCTATTTTTTAACATATTAGGAGTATTTCCATAAAATGAATTTTTATAACATATTATAACCTTATATAGAATGCTTAAATATAAAAATAACTGGATTACGTTATGTATTCCAGTTATTTTATAAACTATATTCTTTTATTATGAATTTATCTTAGTAGTTATAAATTATTTTAATATTTGTATTTCTATACTTCTAACTCCCCATGAGTTACATGCTGATTCACTAGCCATAAATATATCTATTTTATTACCTTTTATAGCACCACCACAGTCTTCTGCTACATAAACTCCTCCAAGTGCTGGTATATAAACTCTTGTCCCATAAGGAATTACACTTGGGTCTACCGCTATTGTTCTACCTACTTTAGGTATTGCACCTGTAGATGTCATTGAATCTCCTGCATATGCAGTTGCACTTACTGTCATAGTCTTAACTACATTTGATGATGATTGAGTAGTTGAAGTTGATACTGGTTTTGCTGATGTTGATGTAGTAGTTGTTGTAGTTTTATTATTTAATTCACTGTAGTCGTGTTCATTTTCAACTTTAGTGTCTACATATTTACCACATATAAATCCTGTTTCACCATCTTCTAACTCTATTTCATACCATCCATTTTCGAATGCTTTTAATACTTTTACTTTATCTTCTTTTACTTTATTTCCAACTATATCATATGATGTAGCTGGTCCTTTTCTTATATTTAATTTATCTGCTGTTACTTCTCCGGCTAAAGTTATATATTGTCCATTTGTCCATGCTATTTTCCCATCTTCCATTTCGATTTTATACCATCCATTTTTTATAGATAATAAATCTACTCCATCGTTTTTTGAAAACGATCCGATTATATCATATGAAGTTGATGGTCCACTTCTTACATTTAATTTATCTGTATTTACTACTGCTACTGATTCTTTTGTAGCTACGTCTTTATTGCTTTGCGCAAATACTGCTCCCGTGTTTAACATTGTAAGTATAGCCATTGTGGCGACTGTTGTTGTTTTTAAATATTTAATCATAATATTTCCTCCTAGTTTTTAAAAGTTACAAGTTTGTTACTTTTCTTTTGTTGATATTAATTATATTACAACTTTGTTACTTTTAAAACACCTTTTTGGCAAAAACTTTGTTCCCTACCCCTAATAAGACGTAATTTAAATTTGTAATCTTATGCTGAAAGCCAGTATTATCAAAGCGTACACACTTTTCATTTTTTATACATAAGCTTTCTTATTTTCTTCTTCCAAAAATTCAATTTTTTATAATATTTTCATAATTCTAGGAGAAAACCTATAGATTATACCTTTATCTCTACCAATATAGGTTCTTTAAAACACATCTATAAAAATTATACTTATTTACAATTTATAAATGAATATAATTTCTTATATAGCATAAAAAAACACATCTTAGGCTTTTCAATATATTGAAATCTAAGATGTGTTTTTTATTATAAATTATTTATTATATATTAAAATTATAATGCTCTTAACATTCTAAGTACTATATCTTTTGAGTTTTCAGCTGCTTTATCAACAAATTCTTCATATGTTACATCTGCGCTTCCATCAGCTTTGTCAGACATCGCTCTTATTATTACAAATGGTACATTGTTTACTGTACAAGCATGAGCAATTGCTCCACCTTCCATCTCACCACAGTAAGCATTGAAGTCATTATCAAGCTCATCTTTTAATTCTTTTGAACTTATGAATATATCGCCTGTTACAACTCTTCCTTTAACTATTTTGAAGTCTTCACCTTTTGCTTGTTCTAAACTAGATTGATATGCTGTTTCCATTAATTTTTCATCAGCTTTAAATACTGAGTTTTCCATTTGAGGTATTTGACCTTTTTTATAACCAAATGCTGTAGCATCTACATCATATTGTATAGCTTCTGTAGATATTACTATATCATTTACATCTAATGATGAATGTATTGCACCTGCAACACCTGTATTAACAACTGCATCAACACCAAATTCACTTATTAGTATTTGTGCACATAATGCTGCATTTACTTTACCTATTCCACATTGAACTAATACAATGTCTTTTCCTTCTAATTTACCTATATAGAATTTTAAACTTGCTTTTTCTACTGTTTTTTCTATGTCCATCATTTGGATAAGAGTTCTTACCTCATTATCCATAGCTCCGATTATTCCTATTTTTTTCATATGATCCTCCTAAGATTATTTATCTAAAAAAAATCGTTCTAATATAGAACGATTCCTTATAATATATTTAATAAAAAAGATATTATACTGTCAATATCTTTTCTAAATTTTCTTTTTAAAATATCTATTATAATACTGCTGCTAAAACTGCACCTTGAGAAGTGTATGTTCCCATTACAGGACCAACTTCACTTATATAAACTTCATCAAATTGATGAGTTTTTTCTATTGTTGAAAGTAATTTTTCTGCTTTTTCTTTACAATCAGCATGCATTAGACATAATATTTTATCTTTAGTGTCTTCTATACTTGTTGTAATATGACTAGCAACTTTTTTGATACTATTACTTTCTCCTCTAGCTTTATCTACAGGTTTAACTGCTCCGTCTTTTATTTGTACAATTGCTTTAAAGTTTAATGCTCCTATTATTTTACCTGCTAGTGGACTTATTCTTCCACCTTTTACAGCATTTTCTAAAGTTTCTAATGTTCCATAGAATGAAACTTCATCTTTTATATTTTCTATAGTATTAACTATTTCATCTATATCTTTACCTTCAGAAATCATTTTAGATGCTTTTATTAATAAAAGCCCTGCACCTATACTTCCAGTATTAGAATCTATTACTCTAATATCCTTTTCATCATTGTCTGCTAAATATAAGTCTCTTGCAAGTACAGCACTATTGTATGTTCCTGATAATTTAGCTCCTAAAGTTATTACTATTACCTTTTCTTCACCTTGATATTCTTTAGAAAAACTTTCTGGAGATGGACAAAATGTTTTTGGCAGTTCTGTGCTTTCTTTCATTTTAGCATAAAACGTTTTATTATCTATATCAACTCCAGCAGTATAATGTTCTTCCCCAAAAGATACACCAAGTGGTACTACATTAATATTAAATTTATTTAAAACTTCATCTGAAAGATCACAAGAACCATCAGTTATAAGTTTAATTTTATCCATATTTTTTCCTCACTTACATATAATTATTTTTTCAGTCGGTCGAACGACCGATTTTTATAATAATATTTTATTCTTTTATGTATTAAAAGTCAACATATTTAACAAAGTGTTATTCTCCTTAATTTGACTTTATTTTCATATAAGATTATAATTTAAATAAATTTAGTAAGATTGTTTTTATTATAAAAAAGGAAAGGTTATTTTAATATGAAGCCGACTAATATGAAAGCAACTATTCTAGCGGCCTCTACAAAATTAATGGCTAAACAGGGGATAAAAAATACTAGTCTTTCAGATATAGCTAAAGAAGTTGGTATTAGCAAAGGTACCTTATATTATCATTACGCAAGTAAAGATGATATTATTTGTGATATGGCTGATATGCATCTATCTATAATCACAAATTCACTAATTGAATGTCTGCAAAATGTAGACTTTGACTCTAGTACGGAAGAGTTTGTATCTGTCACACTAAATAAAATATCCGATATAAAAACCCATGGAAGAATACATATGTATCTAATTTGTGAGGCTATAACTAGTAATGAAAAACTTAGAGAGCGATTTAAAATCAAATATATACAATGGAGAAAAGCCCTAGAATTAGAAATTAAAAACTCAATTAGTTTTAGAGATGATTCTTACCCAATTTCTTTTTTATTGATATCTATTGTAGATGGATTAGTAGTACAAAGTTTATTAAAGACAGAAGAAATACCATATGATGAAATTTCTAGATTTTTAATTACTACATTAAATTAAAAATTTTATATTCAGTTAAATATTTTTAGCTATATCAAAAAAACCGATTTGAAATATTTCAAATCGGTTTTTTATATAAAATATAAAAATTATTTTTTAGTTATTTTTATACCAGTTTCATGACCATTTAAGTCATATTTTTCAAAGTCAGTATTGTCTACTGCTTTTATTTCAACTGCTAATGTTTCAGTTTGTATATAGTTTTTGAATGCTTCTACAGCCTTAGCTATATCTTCATCTGAATTAAATTCTATATCTATATTATCTAAAACTTCGAAGTTGCTTGCTTTTCTTATTTGTTGAACTTTAGATATAAATTCTCTTACATATCCTTCATTTATTAACTCTTCTGTTAAGTTAGTATCTAATATAACGAATATGTTGTTTGCCATAGCAACGTCGAATCCTTCTTTAGCATCTATGTTTATTAAAACATGTTCTCTATCGAATTCGAATGCTTCTCCATCTAAATCAACAGTTACTTTTTCTCCAGCTTCTAATTTAGGAACTACTTCATTTGCATTAAGTTTAGCTAATGCACCTGCAAATAATTTCATTTTTGATCCTAATACAGGTCCTAATACTTTAAAGTTTGGTTTTAAGCTGAAGTTCATGTATTCTTCTAAGCTCTTAGCGAATACAACTTCTTTAACGTTTAATTCTTCTTTTATTAAGTCAACAACGTCGCTTATTACATCTTCATATTTACCATCAACTAATACTTTTGATACTGGTTGACGAACTTTTATTTTACTGTCTTCTCTTGAAGCTCTACCTAAAGCAACTAACGCTTTAGTTAATTCCATTTTTTCTTCAAGTTTAGCATCTATTAAGCTTTCATCAGCTTTTGGATAGCTTGCTAAGTGAACAGATACTTCTCCAGTTAAATCTCTATACATTTCTTCTGACATGTATGGAGCAAATGGAGCTATTAATCTGCATAATCCAGTTAATAATTCATAAGTTGTGTTGTAAACAGCTTTTTTATCTTCTGTTAATTCAGTAGCCCAGAAACGTCTTCTAGATCTTCTTATATACCAGTTAGATAAATCATCATTTAAGAATGCTTGTATATTTCTTATAACTCTGTTAACTTCGAATATTTCTAAGTTTTCTACAGTTGATTTTACTAAACTGTTGTATTTAGATAATATCCATCTGTCTAGTTCTGGTCTATCTTTGTATTCAACGAAGAAGTCTTTTGGATCTATATCGTCAGTGTTTGCATATAATGTGAAGAAGTTATATACGTTTTTCATAGTTCCTAAGAATTTACTTTGTATTTCTCTAAGTCCAGCTTCATCGAATCTGATTGGAGTCCATGGTGGAGATACATATAATAAGTACCATCTTAAAGCATCTGCTCCGTATTTGTCGAATAATTCAAATGGATCTACTGTGTTTCCTTTTGATTTACTCATTTTCTTACCATTTTTGTCAAGAACTAAGTCGTTAACAAGTACGTTTTTATATGGTGCTTTACCCATTACGAATGTTGATATAGCAAGTAATGAATAGAACCATCCTCTAGTTTGGTCTATACCTTCACAGATATAATCTGCTGGGAATAATCTTTCAAATTTTTCTTTGTTTTCAAATGGGTAATGATGTTGAGCAAATGGCATAGCCCCACTGTCAAACCAGCAGTCTATAACTTCTTTAACTCTTGTCATTGGTTTACCACAATCTGAACAAGCTATATGGATATCATCTACATATGGTCTATGTAATTCTACTGTAGCTGGATCTACATTTTCTATAGCTCTTTCAGCAAGTTCAGCTCTTGATCCTATAGATTCAGTATGTCCACAGTCACATCTCCATACGTTAAGTGGAGTACCCCAATATCTAGTTCTTGATACTGCCCAGTCTTTTACATTTTCTAGCCAGTTACCAAATCTACCTTCACCTACGAATTTAGGATACCAGTTTACTGTATTGTTGTTAGCAACTAATTGGTCTCTTAATTTTGTCATTTCTATATACCAGCTTGGGTTTGCATAGTATACAAGTGGAGTACCACATCTCCAGCAGTGTGGATAGTTGTGCTCTATTTTTTCTTTAGAGAATAATTTTCCTTCTGCTGCTAACCATTTTATTATTTCAACATCTATTCCATCTTCCATTACGAAGTGACCTTCCCATGGAGTAGCTGTAAATTTACCGTTTGAATCAACTGGTTGTATAACTGGAAGTTGATATTTTCTACCACAGTTATAGTCATCTTCACCGAATGCTGGTGCAGTATGAACTATACCAGTACCATCTTCTGTTGTTACATAATCAGCGCAAGTCACGAAGAATGCTTTATCTGTAACTTCTACGAAAGGCATTAATTGTTCATATTCCATATATTCTAAATCTTTACCTTTCATAGTTTCAAGAACTTCATAAGTTCCTTCACCTAATACTTTGTTAGCTAAATCACTGCAAAGATAGTATACTTCTCCATCTTTAGCTACTTTTATATAATCTACTTCTGGATTTACTGTTAATGAAACGTTTGATGGTAAAGTCCAAGGAGTAGTTGTCCATGCTAAGAAATATTCATTTTCAGCATCTTTTTTCTTGAATTTACATATTACTGTATTAGTTTTTACTTCTTTGTATCCTTGTGCAACCTCGTGTGAAGCAAGACCAGTTCCACATCTTGGGCAATAAGGTACTATTTTATGTCCTTCATATAGATATCCTTCTTTGTTGAATTTGTCTAATATCCACCAAACTGATTCTATATAGTTGTTGTCTAAAGTTATATATGGGTTGTCTAAGTCAACTTCATATGCCATTCTTTCAGTCATGTTTCTCCATTTTGCTTCATATGAGAAAACTGATTCTCTACATTTTTGGTTGAATTCTTTTATACCATATTCTTCTATTTGTTGTTTATTTGTAAGTCCTAGTTCTTTTTCTACTTGTAACTCAACTGGTAAACCGTGAGTATCCCATCCAGCTTTTCTTTGAACTTGGTATCCGCTCATAGTTTTATATCTACAAACCCAGTCTTTTAATGTTCTAGCTACAACGTGGTGTATACCTGGGTTACCATTAGCTGTTGGAGGTCCTTCGTAGAATACGTAACTTGGATCATTTTCACCTTTTTCTAGCGTTTTTTCTAATATGTTGATGTCTTTCCAATATTTTGACACTTCTGCTTCTGCATCTTTAACAGAAGAATCAACAAGTGGCTTAAACTTAGCCATAATATCACCCTTTCTTATTTTTAAATTGCCATTATTTTCTCAATTTTCAAATTATACATACAAATGCTAGTTATTAATATATACATAAAACGTATATATATTTAATAATTCAAAAATTTTAAAATTAAAATATAATTGCTATTATATTAATAATCAATTATTTACCCAATAAAAAAACTCCTCCCTATACAAAGGGACGAGTTATAATCGCGTTACCACCCTAATTTTACATACTAAAAAAAATAATATGTAACACTCTATAGTTTAACGGCACTAACCGGCTCAGCTTAATAGATAAAATCGTTCAGCCTACAGCTCCAGAGTGATTTTCAACTTTCTCATAAATATTGGCTTTCACCTAATCCAACTCTCTGTAAAGTACTTAAAAGTCTACTCTCTCTATCACAGCTTTTATTTTTTCAATTATACTTGATAATTATACAATAATTCATTTATTTCGTCAATAAAAACATATTCAATTCATAATGTTATGATATTTCATATTATTACCAATATTTATTATTATATACATTTTATTTTAAATTTTTTAATATAATCCAAATGTATATTATTCATTTGTAACAGCATCATCAGTAGATTTTTTATCTACTTGGTTTGTATCTTCTTCAACTGCTATTTCTTCTGTAAATAAATCAGCACTATCTTCCATGTCTTCTTTTATATAACTACATTCTCTAAAAGGCATTTCACAGCTTTCATCTACATCATAGAATATTTCGTCTAAAGTTTCTAGTTCTTCTTTTATTAATGACTTAAATCTATTTCTAAATACTTTAAATTCTCTTACTAAGTTATCATATTCTTTTTTTAGTTCTAAAATACGATTATTAGTTTCGTCTATTATGTGTTTTGATTGAAGTTGAGCTTCTTCTACTATTATTTTTGCTTTTTTATTTGCAGCTACACAAGTATCCTCTGCAGCACTTTGAGCTGTAATTAAAGTTGCATTTAGTGTTTCTTCTATACTTTTGTATCTACTAACTTGTTCTTGATATAAAGTAACCTTTTCTTGAAGGTCCATATTTTCTTTATATAAAGCTTCAAAATCCTCAGTTACTATTTTTAGAAAATCATCAACTTCATCTTCACTATACCCTCTAAAGGCTCTTCTAAATTCTTTATTTTGTATCTCAATTGGAGTTATCATCCTCTAACCTCCTATATAAATCTTTATAAAATAATTTTTGCTTTTACTTTTGTTCTACCCTTTTTTGTTAAATCTCCTACTTCAATAATAGCTCTCCCATGACCTCTAACAGATATGAGACTGTCAGATTTTATTTCTCTTGATGGAGATATTATCTTTTCGTAATCTACATTTACTCTTTCACCTTTTATTAGCTTAACACTATCATTTCTAGATAAGCTGTAAACTCCACTTATTATTGAATCTACCCTTAAAGACGAAACTGTAAAAGATATCTCCTTAAAGTTATGCTCGCTTTGTACGATATCTTTTACAGTTATTTCTTTAACCTTAACTTTATTTCTAGAAACTTTATCTAAATTAATAATTATAAAGTCGCATATATCTTCACTTACAACTACTTGACAGAAGTTATCGTGTATTAATATATCTCCAATTTTTTCTCTTTTTATACCTAAGTTTAATAAGGCTCCTAAATAATCTCTATGAGAAATTGCTTTAAATTTAAAGTTACCCTCAATTTGTATAACTCTTAAATCACTTTCTACATCATCTTCCTCAATATAGTATGGAAAAATATATATTAGCTGTCTTTCTGCATTTTCATATCCACCGTCTACTTTATATTTTAAATCTGATTCAGAATTTAAAATATCTATAGCATTTTTAACTTCAAATGGATTTAAAAATTCTGTAGCTTTTATATCGTAATTTTTCAAACAACTATTCGCCTTATCAATTACTTTGTACATTTTATTTTTTAGTTCTATATCTTTGATATGTGCTGTAAGTTTTAACTTTTCCATTTTATAAGAATATAGAGTATATTACTCTTTGTAATATTTGTATTAATAAAATTGCTATTAATGGTGAAAAATCAACAGGAATTGACACATATCTATATTGAACTCGTCTTATAGGTTCTTCAATTGGATCAGTAATTACGCTTAACGCTTCGTAAATTCTACTCATTCTAACTGAAGGTATCCAGCTTAATACGCATTGTATAACTATGATGAATGATATTACATCTAATAATCTTATTAGTGATACTCCCAATACGCTCATATTCTTGCTCCTTTATTTAATTATTTTTGCCAAGGAAAAAAGGCCTTACTTTCTAATTCTTTTTTCATGTTTGCGTCTATATCAACATTACTTGGCGCTAAGATAAATATAGCTCTCGATACTTTTTGTATTGTTCCATCTAGTACATAAACAGCTCCACTCATAAAGTAGAATATTGCTTTTCTAGTATCTACATCTTGAGCTAATCCTTCTAAATTAACTATCACTGTTCTTTTTTGTTTTAAGTGATCTGCAATCACTGTTACATCTTCATATTTTTTAGGTTCTACTATTACAACCTTCATTGAACTTGTTGTATGTAAATTTACTATTTTGCTAGTTGTAGCAGCTTTAGATGATGATCTTATTGCTCCGATATCGTTACCCACCATATCTTCTTCATTTTCTTCTAAATCTGTGTCCATTTCTTCATCATCATAATATTCGTCCTCTTCTGTCATCCAGTTTTTAAATTTTGAAATTAGACCATTTGACATTATTTCCATCCTCCTTTAAATTTATAATAAAATACTTAATATTTTTAATTATATTTTTTATTAATATAATCCTTATCGTAAATTAATTTTAGTTATTGTAATTTCTAGGTCCAAAAATCGCTGTCCCTACCCTTACAATAGTTGCACCATGTTTTATTGCTAGATGATAATCATGGCTCATTCCCATAGATAAAGTGCTCATTTCAACATTTTTTAAAGAAAGTGAGTCTATTTCTAGAGATAAATCTTTTAATCCTTTAAATACTGATTCTATAACTTCATCATCTTCTATAAATGGAGCCATAGTCATAAGACCTTTTATTCTTATATTAGGATATTTTTCTGATACCATTTTTACAAAATCAACAACATCATCCTTATAAAGGCCATGTTTTGTTTCTTCTTTTGATATATTAACTTGTACTAGACAATCTATGATTCTATCTATTTTTTCTGCTCTTTTTTGAATTTCTTCACATAAAACCTCTCTATCTAGAGAGTGAATCATTGTCACTTTATCAATTATGTATTTTACTTTATTTGTTTGTAAAGTTCCAATAAGATGCCAGTTTACCTTATCCCCTATAACTTCATATTTTCTAGCTAACTCTTGGGGTTTATTTTCACCAACATCTGTTATTCCTGCATCTATAGCCTCAAAGACAGCATCAACATCAACTGTTTTTGTAACTGCCATTAAATTAACTTCTTGTGGATTTCTTCCACAGTCATTACATATTGATGCAATTTCGTCTTTAATTTTTTCTATATTTGATTTTATACTCATTTATTAATGTCACCTGCTTACTTTAATATTTTTATTTATAAAATTTGGATATAATAATATTCTATCATATAAATTCAATTTATTTTCATCCTTATTTTTATTATAATCCACATAATAATATTTTGCATCTTTATAATAATTTTTGCCTAAACCTACAAACTCTGGTATATTATTTTCCTCATTTATTACATAAACGCCCAATTTATTATTTTTTTCTACAACTGACTCTACGGGTATTTTAAATCCTTTTATATTTTTATATATTATATCAAATTCTTGAACTCTTGTATTGTAAATTGACATATTTTGTTCCATAATTTTTATGACTATTACGTCTTCATCTTTTTTTTCATATATTTTATCTATCTTCGCCTTAATTGCTTGTCCATTAGAGATTATTTTTAAATCTTGTGCTTCTTTAAAATGATTCTTGTCTTTATCTTGAAATATGCATATATAAGTTTCATTTGGATTGATTATTCTAAGTGCTACTTCTGATGAACTAACTTTGTGACTATTGCTATTTATTTTTATAAAATTATTTTCTAAAGAATCCAAGATGTTTGAATTTATATCATCTAATTTGTCTAATTTAACTTTTTCATAATCATTATCATATTCAAATGATACTATTCCAGAAGTAGGTGATATATTTTCTGTATAGTATTTTTGTTTTTGATTTTCTAGTATTTTAAGTTCTTCCTTTTTATTTAATATTATATTTGAGTTCATACTATTTTTCGATTTTTCTAAGTCATTTATTTCATTTTTTAGATCATCTATTTTTTGTGATATTTCTTCATTTTGTCCCGATTGACTTATAGTAAATAAACTTTTATCATTTTTAATTTTTTCGCCATCTTCTACATTATATTTTATGATTCCATCTTCGTTAGCTTTGATTATAGTCTCATCCATGACTACTATTGCCTTTTTTTTAATTTGAAGGTCTATATTTTCTTCTTCTAAAACCATAGTCTTTGTAAAATAGCCAATTGTCCAAATTACAACTTGAACTAAAATATATAAAAGTACTATAAGTAAAAATAAATTTGTAAACTTTATTTTCTTTTTCTTCTTTTTAGCCATCTCTCCCCCCCCTAAAACAATTGGTTATATTATAATTTGTTTTTTTTAATTCTTTTTCCTTTAAATTGCCTCAAAACAAATTATTAAAAATACAAACAGCATATAGTGTTTTTTAACATAATTTAATATTTTTATACAAAAAAAATTACTGTAAAACGATTTAAAAAATCATTTCACAGTAATTCTTGTATAATATTAATTTCTAATTTTTGAATGAATGTATTGGTGCTGGTATTTTTCCGCCCCTATCTATAAAGTCTTTAGATGAGAATTTGTTTACTTTCATTACTGGAGCTCTACCAAGTAAACCTCCAAACTCGACCATCTCACCGACTTTACACCCTGGAGCTGGTATTACTCTTACGGCAGTTGTTTTATTGTTAATCATTCCTATTGCTGCCTCATCTGCTATCATAGCAGATATTGTTTCAGCTGGTGTATCGCCTTCGACAGCTATCATATCTAAGCCTACCGAACATATTGCAGTCATAGCTTCTAATTTTTCTAAACATAATGAGCCCTTTAATACTGCATCTATCATTCCTGCATCTTCTGATACTGGTATAAATGCACCACTTAGACCTCCAACTCTAGAACAAGCCATAACTCCACCTTTTTTAACTGCATCATTAAGTAGTGCTAATGCTGCTGTTGTTCCATATGCTCCAACAACTTCAACTCCCATCTCTTCTATTATATTTGCTACAGAATCTCCAATTGCAGGTGTTGGAGCTAATGATAAATCGACTATTCCAAATGGAATGCCTAATCGTTTAGATGCCTCTTGTGCCACTAATTGTCCCATTCTAGTAACTTTAAAAGCTGTATTTTTTATAGTATCTGCTACAACATCAAAAGATTCTCCTCTTACTTTTTCTAAAGCCCTTTGGACAACTCCAGGACCACTTACACCTACATTTATTACTGTATCTGATTCTCCAACTCCGTGGAAAGCTCCTGCCATAAATGGATTATCTTCAACTGCATTACAAAATACAACTAATTTTGCACAGCCAAATCCCTTTTTATCTTTTGTAAGTTCAGCAGTTTGTTTAATAACTTGACCCATTTGTTTTATTGCATCCATATTCATCCCAGCTCTTGTTGAACCTACATTTACAGATGCACATACTTTATTAGTACATGCTAAAGCTTTTGGTATTGATTTTATCAATATTTCGTCGCCTTTAGTATATCCTTTTTGACATAAAGCAGAAAATCCCCCTATAAAGTCTATTCCTAACTCTTCGGCTGCTTTATCTAAAACTTTTGCAAATTCTACATAGTCTTTATCATCACAAGCCCCTGCTATTATAGATATAGGTGTTACAGAAACTCTTTTATTTACAATCGGAATTCCAAACTCACTTTCTATCTCTTGTCCTACTTTTACTAAATCTTTAGCACAAGTAGTTATTTTTTTATATATTTTTTCTCTTGCTTTTTCTCCATCGGAATCAATACAATCAAGTAAAGATATACCCATTGTTATAGTTCTTATATCTAATTTTTGTTCTTCTATCATATTTATAGTTTCTAGTATATTCTTAACGTTCATGATTTCCCTCCGAATTAAATTCTATGCATTTTATTAAAGATTTCTTCTCTTTGAATTCTTGTCTCTACCCCTATAGATTCGCCTCTTTTTTGTAAAGCTTGTTTAATTTCTTCAAAAGATTTAGGACTTTTTTCTAAATCAACCATAACTACCATTGTAAAAAACTCATCCATCAATGTCTGTGTTATATCAATGATATTGACATTTAATTTAAATAATTCATCAGATATTGCTGCTACTATTCCAACCTTATCTCTACCTATTACAGTTAAAAATGCTTTCATAGTTTGATTCCCCCTTTATATTGATGATTTAATTCTATGCCTCTTTTTACTCATTGTCAAACATGACGTATATATTTTAATTTCCTATATATAAAAAAAGAATGCCCTATATAAACCGAGGTTTATTGTGGCATTCTTTTTGCAAATTAAATTTAATTATTTAAATTCAATATTATTTTTTTGTTATTACATCTACACCCATGTATGGTCTTAATACTTCTGGAACTACTACAGAACCATCTTCTTGTTGGTAGTTTTCAAGTATAGCAGCTAATGCTCTACCTACAGCAAGACCTGAACCATTTAATGTATGACAATATTCTGCTTTAGAATCTTTGCTTCTTTTGAATCTTAATCCAGCACGTCTAGCTTGGAAATCTTCACAGTTTGAACAAGAAGATATTTCAACGTATCTGTTGTAACTTGGCATCCATACTTCTAAATCGTATTTAAATGCTGCAGTGAATCCTAAGTCACCTGTACATATTCTAACAACTCTGTATGGTAAACCTAATTGTTGTAATAAGTATTCAGCATTTGAAGTTAATTTTTCTAATTCATTGTAAGATTCTTCTGGAGCACATATTTTAACCATTTCAACTTTGTTGAATTGATGTTGTCTTACTAGACCTCTAGTATCTCTACCTGCAGAACCAGCTTCTGATCTGAAACATGGAGTATAAGCAGTGTAGTTTAATGGTAATACATCATATGAAAGTATTTCATTTGCATGTATATTAGTTAGAGGTACTTCTGCAGTTGGTATTAAGTAGTATCCGTTGTCTACTTTGAACATGTCTTCTTCGAATTTTGGTAATTGACCAGTTCCTAAGAATGAATTTGCATTAGCCATGAATGGTGGTATAAATTCAGTATATCCGTTAACTCCTGTATTTGTATCTAAGAAGAAGTTATATAAAGATCTTTCTAATCTAGCACCTTTATCTTTGTATAAAGTGAATCTTGAACCAGTTATTTTAGCAGCTCTTTCAAAGTCTAATATATCTAAATCTGTTCCTATTTCCCAGTGTGGTTTGAAATCGAAATCAAATTTTCTTGGTTCTCCCCATGTTCTTTCTTCTATATTATCCGCATCTGTTTCTCCTTGAGGAACTCTTTCGTTTGGAACATTTGGTATTCTAAGTAATCTATATCTTAATTCATCTTGAACTTTTTTAACTTTTTCATCTACAGCTTTTATTTTATCTGATAATTCTTTTAATCTAGCTTTATCAGCAGTTACGTCTTTTCCTTCTTTTATAAGTTGAGGTATTTTTTTAGATTCGATATTCATCTCATTTTTCATTACTTCAACTTCTTTTAATAATTCTCTTCTTTCATCGTCTAAAGCTACAACAGCATCAAGGTCAAATTCTTTTTCCCCTCTTCTGTCCATAGCTTTTTTAATATCATCTAAGTTTTCTCTTATTCTTTTGATATCTAACATTTTTTTCCTCCTAAATATTTTATGTATAATTGCACGTCTCATACAATATAAGCCCAACGTATTTATCCAATTTAACTATATTTTATTCATTTAAAATTATCTTGTCAATTCCCTTAAAAAATATAGTCTATGTAGTTTATAATAAATGGTCTCCCTAAAATATAAAATTTAAATATAATTCCCATTATGCATTTTTGAAATTTTACAAAAATAAGTACGCTAAATTTTAAGAAAATATACCTTTAATTTTCTGAAAAAGATTTCCTTATATATAATGCAATTTACACCCTATATAAAATTATAATCAATCTCAGAAAAATTTCCATATATAATTCTAATATAAATAAATATTTTTCTATTTTATGTCCATTTTTTTTAGTTTTTATACTAATTTGGAAAAATATTTATTTATTTTAAGTTGAATTGTAAATTAATGGAAGTAGCAATTTTAAATCCTTACTTTCCATATTATAACTTTTAATATATTGAATAAATATGTTACGTAAATTAATATGTATCTTATTTTTTATTTTTATTCTATATTTTAATTAATAAATATTGCTCCAGTTTTAATTTTTAATCTTCACTTATCTTTAGAGGTATTAACGCAAAAAAAATTTCCTTAAACATTCTAAGGAAATTTCAAAATATATATTTTTCAAGGAGCAAATTATAACAACATATTCTTATTAATAATATAATTTAAAGAATAATTGTTATTATATTATTGCTGCCTTCATTTATAATTTTTTGTAGTGTTTTTTGGATTTTAAATCTAATTTCATCTGGCATCATATACAACTTACTTTGTAGCTGTTCTTTTACTAAATCATTTAATGACTTACCAAACATATTTGATTCCCATAATTCACTAGGATTTTGTTCAAATTCATTTAGAAGATATTTAACCATTTCTTCACCTTGATCTTGATTTCCTACAATTGGAGATACTTCTGTAGATATATCTGCTTTTATAATGTGAAGTGATGGTGCATTTGCTTTTAACTTAACTCCATATTGTTTTCCTTGTTTTATAATTTCAGGCTCTTCCAAGCTAAGTTCACTAAGTGATGGTGCTACAACTCCATATCCAAAAGTTTTAGCATCATTTAATGCAACTTCTATCTTGTCGTATTCTCGTTTTACTTTAGATAAAGTCGTAACTAAATTCAATAATTGACTATCCCCTTCAATCTTAAATCCACTCTTTTCTTCTAATACTGTATAGAACAATTCTTGTTTTGTAGCTAATTGAATATTTATTACTCCTTCACCAAGTTCTACACTATCTACATTTACGCCTTCTAAAAATTCTAATTCTTTAAATCCATTTATAATATCATCAATATCTCTAATTTTTTGTAAACTAGCTATACATTCTTTTAATGTAGCTATTATACTTTGTTTTATCCAATGATTTTTTTCTAATCCTTCTACCCATTTAGAAATATTTATTCTTATTTCATTTACTGGGAAGTCATATAATACTGTTTCTAAGATATTTTCTATATCAGATTCATTCATTTCTTCCACATTTACTGGCAATATAGGTACTTCATATTTTTCTTCCAATTCTTTTCTTAGAAGTTCTGTTTTTTCTTCTTTTGGAGTCATGCTGTTTAAAACTACTACAAATGGTTTTTGGATTGATTTTAACTCATCTATTACTCTTTCTTCAGCTTCGATATAGTTGCCTCTTTCTATACCAGTTACACTTCCATCAGTTATAACTACTACTCCTATTGTAGAGTGATCTCTTATAACCTTTTTTGTGCCTATTTCTGCAGCTTCCTCAAAAGTCATAGCGTCTTTTGACCATGGCGTAGATACTAATCTTTGTTTGCCGTTTTCTTCGTGTCCTAATGCCCCATCAACTATGTATCCCACACAGTCGACCATTCTGACTTTTAGAGAAACAGCGTCTTTTAATTCAATAACTACACCATCTGCAGGTACAAACTTAGGTTCAACAGTCATGATAGTTTTGCCTGAGCCACTTTGAGGTATTTCATCTCTAGTTCTATCTCTTTTGAATTCATTGTCTATATTAGGTAGAACTAGCGTTTCCATAAACTTTCTTATAAATGTTGATTTTCCTGTTCTAACAGGGCCAACAACCCCTATATATATATCACCTTGAGTTCTTTTTGCTATATCCTCATAAATGTTCATTCTTATTCCCTCCTGCATACATTTCTTATTAAAGTATATTGAACAGTTTCTAAATTTATAACAAAAATCTTATTGCGTGGTTGTGAATGAATATAATTTCCTATGTGCTATAAAATGTAAAAAAATAAAACCTACATAGAGTTTAAGTTTTATTTAACTTAAAATCCATGTAGGTTTTATATATAAATTAATTATGTACAAATCCGTTATTAACGACTTCTTCCATTTCATTTTTCTTATGTCTAGTCATAAGTGCTTTTACAGTTTCTTCAGTATTTGCTCCTTCGTATAATACTGAATAAATAGCATTAGTTATTGGTAGTTCAATATTTAATTTTTTACCAACTTTATAAGCAACTTCTGTTGCTACAATACCTTCAACAACCATATCAACTTCAGCTAATGTTTCCTCTAGTGTTTTTCCTTGTCCCATAAGTATTCCAGCTTTTCTATTTCTACTGTGCATACTAGTACAAGTTACGATTAAGTCTCCAATACCTGAAAGTCCTGTGAAAGTTGTTACATGTGCACCCATAGCAACTCCAAGTCTACCTATTTCTGTAATACCTCTAGTCATTAATGCTGCTTTTGCATTATCTCCATATCCAAGTCCATCACACATACCAGCACCAAATGCTATTATGTTTTTTAGAGCTCCACCTAATTCAACCCCTATTATATCTGGATTAGTGTAAACTCTAAGTACAGGACTCATAAATGCATCTTGTACAATTTCAGCTATTTCTAAATTTGGAGATGCTGCTACTAATGTAGTCGGCATAAATTTAGAAACTTCTTCAGCATGAGATGGTCCAGATAAAGTAACATATTCATTATTTGGTAGTTCTGATTTAACTACTTCAGATAATCTAAGTCCTGTTTCTCTTTCAAGACCTTTTGCAACATCAACTATAATTTGATTTTCTTTTATAAAAGGCTTTATCTTTTTGCATACACTTCTTACAGCTTGTGATGGCACTGCCAATACTACTATTTTACTGTCTTTTATTACACTTTCTAAATCAGTAGATATTCTCATTTCTTTTGGGAAAATAACACCTGGTAAGAATCTAGAATTTACTCTTGTAGTATTAATTTCGTTTGCTTGAGATTCATCTCTCGTCCACATATCTACTTTATATCCATTTTTATAAAGAGCTAGGGCAAGTGCGCTCCCCCAACTTCCTACACCTACTACACATACCTTCTCCATAATGACACCACCTAGTTTATTATTTTTTTTCACCAAGTTTTCTTTCTGTTCCATTTATAAGACGTTTTATATTTGCTCTATGAGTATATATAACTGATGCTGATAAAAATAATGTTACCCATATACCTTTTGTATTGTGGTTTATAAGCATCAACACAGGAGACAAACATATACTTAAAACAGAACCTAAAGAAACATATTTGCTAACTAATACTATTATTATAAATGCTGCTAAACATGTAAGAGCTACAATAGGATTTATAGCTAACATCGCACCTAAAGAAGTTGCTACTCCTTTACCGCCTTTAAAACCTAAAAATGCTGGCCAATTATGTCCTATTACAACGGCTACTACAGCTATATAAGCGCAAGTTGCCTCATCTGCTTTCATGTAATGGGCTAATACCCTAGCAAATCCAACTGCAATCGCACCTTTTAAAACATCGCCACCAAAAGTCATGGCTCCTGCTTTTTTACCCATAGTTCTAAGTACGTTAGTTGATCCTGCATTACCCGAACCTTGAGTTCTTATGTCTACGCCTGCAAATTTTTTGCCAATAATATATGATGTTGATATATTACCTAAAAGATAAGCAACTACTATAATAATTAAATAAACTAACATCTCTGGCCCCCCATATTTTTATTATTTTCTTCTGTTCTTTTCTCTGTACTCAAATTGCACTGAAGTTCCTTCAAATCCAAAGTTCTCTCTTATTTTATTTTCAAGATATCTTTGATAAGAGAAATGAGTAAGCTGTTTATCATTTATAAATAATGTAAATTTAGGTGGCTTAGTTCCTGTTTGAGAACCATAATAAATTTTAAGTCTTTTACCTTTGTCTGATGGTGGTTGATTAAGCATAACTGCTTCACCTATAACATCATTTAATGCTGATGTACTAACACGTTTAGCATGTTCACTAGCTACATAGTTTACTGTTTCTAGTATTTTATTCATTCTTTGGTTAGTAAGAGCAGATACGAATAATACTGGTGCATACATCATGAACGGGAATTTCTCTCTTATTTCTTTTGTGTAGTTTCCTAATGTTTTGTTGTCTTTTTCAATTAGGTCCCATTTATTTACGATGAATATGCATCCTTTACCTTCGTCGTGAGCTATACCAGCAACTTTAGTATCTTGTTCTGTAACACCTTCAGTTGCGTCTATAACTATTAAAACAACGTCAGCTCTTTCTACAGCAGTCATAGATCTTATGACACTGAATTTTTCAACTCTTTCATATACTTTACTTTTTCTTCTTATACCTGCTGTATCTATTAATAAATATTGTTGTCCGTCTTTTTCAAAGTATGTATCTATAGCATCTCTTGTAGTACCTGCAATTGGACTTACTATAACTCTGTTTTCTCCTAAAATATTATTTAAGATAGAACTTTTTCCTGCATTTGGTTTACCTGTTATTGCTACCCTAATTATATCTTCGTCATACTCAGTGTTTAATCCTTTAGGGAATTGCTCTACAACTTCATCTAATAAGTCTCCAAGACCCATACTATTTGCACTTGATATTGCATATGGATTTCCTAGACCTAATTCATAGAAGTCATATATATTGTCCATTTGGTTTATACTGTCTATTTTGTTTACAGCTAATAAAACTGGTTTATTTGTTTTTCTAAGTATTTGAGCTACTTCTTTGTCAGCTGCTGTAATACCAGCTTTTCCATCTACAACAAAAATTATGATGTGTGCCATGTCTACTGCTAACATCGCTTGGTTTCTCATTTGAGATAATATTACATCTCCGTTATCTTTTTCGATACCACCTGTATCTATTAATGTGAAGTATTTGTTTAACCATTCTACTTCTGCAAATATTCTATCTCTTGTTACACCTGGTGTATCTTCTACTATTGATATTCTCTTTCCTGCTAATTTATTGAACAGTGTTGATTTTCCTACATTTGGTCTACCAACTACTGCTACAATTGGTCTATTATCGCTCATTTTAATCTCCCTTCTAGTTTATGATTTTTTCTACAAAATCTTTTCCTTCATTTTGACAAGTTATTACTTGAACATTTAATTTTTCTGTTAATTCTTCTAATGTTATATCATCTAAAAATACTTCTTCATCGCTTTTTAACATTGATCTAGTTATATATAAAGCACTACCTAAATCTTTATCTTTTAATTGATTGATTATATCAGTAGCAGTTATAAGACCTGATACAGTTATTGTATGACCGAAATAATCATTTCTTATCTTATATACGTTTATTTTTACATTTTTGAATTTTTCCATAACTTTATTTGCCATATCAAGGATAAATTCATATGCTGAACTTCCTGTTGCTATAGAAACAGTCTTTTCTATGCTATCATCTGCATCTAAAGTTTTTAAGTAGTTTATTGTTTCAGTTCCTTGTTTACGAATCATCCCTACTCCATCTTCAAATTGTAAAAATCCTTCGTATTCATCATAATCTAATAGTGGTCTTTTTGCTATTATATAAAACTCATCTGATAAGAAAGCAAATCTTGTATTTAATTCTTTTAAATACTTCTCTTGTAGAGCATGTACTTGGTCGATTGTTTCATTTGCACTTTCATATTCGAAAATTTCTAGTTTTGCTAAATTATCTCTGTATTTAGTAATACCTACAGGTACTATAGCTACACTATTTACATAAGGATAAAGGTTTGATAAATCACTTAAAGTTCTATCTAATTCTTCTTTGTCATTATATCCAGGACATAATACTATTTGACAGTTCATCTCGATATGTGCATCAGCTAATCGCCTCATAGTATCGATTAATTTTCCAGCGTGCTTATTTGTTATCATTTTTCTTCTAAGCTCTGGATTTGTTGTATGAACTGATATATTTATAGGACTTATTCTGTATTTTATTATGTTGTCTATATCCTCTTCGCTCATATTTGTTAAAGTGACAAAATTTCCTTGTAAGAAAGAAAGTCTTGAATCGTCATCTTTGAAATAAAGAGTTTCTCTCATACCTTTTGGAAGTTGGTCTATAAAGCAGAAAACGCATTTATTTCTACAGCTTTTTGCTTTATCGATTATAGGATTTACAAATTCGATACCTAATTCTTCATCAAAATCCTTTTCGATTTCATATATATAGACTTCGCCATCTCTTTTTTGTATTTCTAATTCTATATACTCATCACTTATTAAAAATTTATATTCTATAATATCGTGAATTTCTTCGTCATTAACAGCTATTAATAAGTCTCCTACTTCTATTCCTATTTCTTCAGCAATAGAACCTTTATAAACTTTACTTATGATGTTGTTGCTATTTTTTACGTTGACTTCCATAAATCTTTCACCCTTCTCTAAAAATACATCATCTTATAATATCGTATAATTTTAAGTTAGTCAAATATATAAATTTATATACATTAATTTTAGTGTTTAACTATTATTAGGGTTTCTTTTGCGATTTCATGAACAACACCATCAACACACTTAGCCATCAACATAGCTTTATTTTGCATGTCATCGTCATTATCTGCATAAAATATCGGACAACCTCCTCCAGATGTCATATTTTTATTCGTTGTTATTATAGCTAATGTAAAATCATTTATAGACATATCTGACATATTACTTACCTTCCTTTCTTCCTATTACATAATTTTTTAAGGCTATATTTTTACCTCTAGCACTTGATACTATAGGTGTTGATTTAACTGCTTGTATAACTGCCTCAATGTTTTTTTCTATAGGTAAATACGCTATTACTAGACTTTCGTTTTTAGGATTTCGTCTTGGTATAGGAGTAAAAACTGGCTCGTTTTTTTGTCTATAAAGCCCCAATCTGCTGTATAAATTATATGCTATTGTCTGTCTTTGGCCTGGGTCTTGTATTATTGAAGCATTTATATAATTATTGTCTTTTGGAAGTATTTCTATTCCAACTCCATATTTTAAAAATTTTTCTCGTTCTGACTTTAACCCTACGTTTGTTATTCCACTTAGTGAGCCAACTTTGAGTATACTGTTATCTTCAAATGATATATCTACAATCTTTACATCTGCGATATCTCCAATAGAATCCCTTTTTATAAGCTTTTTTAAAATAAATGCTAGTACTATACCTAATATAGTACTTATAAGTAAGCTTATATTTTGACCTAATTTGAATTCTGATGTAATTAAATAGTAGCAACCAACTGTAAAAAATGAAGATATTATACACATATAGTTTCTAACTTCATACGTCTTTGCAATTTCTTCTATAAATGCATTTCCTCTTTGCACAAGTTGTTTTGCTTCTAATTCTGTCAGTGTATCTCTTCTATTTTCTCTTACTTGTCTAAATTGTTCTGCTGCTAAAGATAAAAATGTAATTGATGTATATGATCTTTCGATTAATGCAGGAACTAATAATGCACCTAGTGCAGATGCAATAAAAGCTAAAACTAATTGTGAAATTAAAACATTTGGTTGTGTTGGATATTGTTTTTGTTCTAAATTAAGCATAATTAATCTAGTTAATATTCCTATTACTATTCCGATTAAAAAAATTTTGTCCATTTTATACCTCTCAAACTTATTATTTTATTAAACATTGGTAATTACTTTGTTTTCCTTTTGCCGCTTCTAGGATTGGCGTACTTCCGGCAACTTGTTTTATAAGTTCCATATCGTTTAGAATCGGCATAAAAACAATCAACACACTTTTTGTTTTTAAATCTACTTTTGAGGTTGAAACTATATCGTGTTCATCTACATCTTTATCTACACCTGTATGAATAAATATATTGTATATAATTGTATCCCTTTGACCCAAATCATTTATAACGCCAAAATCTTTTTCGTCTTTTGGCACAACTTCAATTGCTATTCCGTCTTTCAAAAACTTTTCTCTCGTCGCTTTTAGACCTATATTTGTAATAACTACATCATTGACTTTCATTATAGGTCCATCAAAGTAAATTTTTGCTTCTTTTATATCGGCTATATCATTGATACTGTTTCTTCTCAATATTCTTCTAAATATTAAACCGACTATCGCGGCTACAACTATAGCTGCTACTGTGCATATTATTATATTTTCGCCAAATCGCTTTGCAATGATGACATAAGCTATTGATGAGCCAAGACCTGCAAATAAACTCACATAGCTTCTTACTTCATAAGTAGATGCTATTTCGTCTATATAGGTTGCACCCTTTTTAACTAATTCATCTTCATCGATATTGTTTAGAGTTATCTTTTCTTGCTTAGATAATCCTTGGAATTGTTGGATACCTACTGCTAAAAAAGTCAATGCTGAGAACTCTTTGTCCATAAGGGCTGGTAGAGCAATTCCTCCTAATGCTGATGTAAGCCCTGCCATTATAATTTGTTCTATATAATCTTGGGGTCTTGTTGGATATTGTTTATCTTTTATTCTAAGAACTAAAAATCTGCATAGCGTTCCGAGTAAGACTGATACTAAAAATGAATGTCTAAACAGAGCTTCGTCTAATACGCTTTCCTTCATAAAATACACTCCTTTACAAAATAAATTTTATTGTATAAACGTTATAAATTTATTTTGTACAAAAGAAAAAATCTTATGTAAACTTTCTATATTGATAGATTTATTTACATAAGATTTCGTTTTTCAGATATTTAATTTCTATTCTGTATTTTGCGGAATTGTGACTATAAAATCACTTCCAACTCCTAAAATACTATTAACTTCTATATTTCCTCCTAAGGATTTTACCATATGCTTAGTAATCGCAAGACCTAATCCTGTACCCCCTATATCTCTACTTCTAGCCTTATCAACCCTATAAAATCGTTCAAATATTCTATTTAGAGATTCTTTAGGTATTCCTATTCCATTATCTTTAAATTCTAAAATTATATTTTGTTTATCTTTATCATAATATTGAATAACTTGTATTCGTCCATTTTCAGGTGTATATTTTATTCCATTGTCTACTAGATTTAAAAAGATTTGTTTTATATTGTCCCTTATTCCTAATATATGTACTTCTTCATCTTCAAAATCATATGATACTTCTATGTTTTTTGATGAAGCAATATATTGTGTAATTTCACATACTTCTTTAAATATATCAAATAATTTAACTTGTTCGTATGATAAATCTTGACCATTTTCAATTGAAGAAAGCATTAATATATCTTCAATAAGACCTTTTAATCTGTTTGATTCTTTTTCGATTATATCTAAAAAATGATTTCTTGTAGCTTTGTCTATTTCATCATTTATTTTTAAAGTTTCTACAAAACCAGTTATTGATGTTAGCGGTGTTTTTAGTTCATGACTTACATTAGCTACAAAATCTCGTCTCATATTTTCTAATTTTACAAGGTCTGTTATATCTTCAATATTTATAATAGAGCCTATTATCGCATGTTTTGAATCCTGCAGATATACTGGGTCTATTTTTATCCTATATACTAGGTTATCTCTTAAATCTAATTCTATTACTTCATTTTGAGTACTTCCTACATATTTATGAAATATCTCAAGTATTTTTTTATCTTTTACAATAAATTTAAAATTTGATCCCTCTACATTAGTTTTCAAATCACATTTTAGCATTTCTTTAGCTATATCATTTATAAGTAAAATATTTCCCTTTATGTCTATTGCTAAAATGCCATGAGATATGCTTTTTACAATGGAAGTCAGTTGTAGGTGCTTATATTCAACTTCTTCAATTGTACTATCCATTATTTGAATCATATAATTAAAATTTTTAGATAGTTCTCCTAGCTCCCCTTTTACATATGTATTAAATCTCGTATGGAATTCTTTATTACTTACTTTTTTAGAAACTCTAGTAAATTCTTTTAGATATCTTCTTAGTGTTACTGTATATCTTATAAGTAATATAGCTAAAGCTGATGTAATAAGCATTATAAAAAAATATACACCATTTACTTGCTGTAAGTTTGAATTCATAAGTATTACCTCAACTTTTAACTAATTTTATATCCTATTCCTCTAATAGTTTCTATATATTTCTCTTCGTCCGTTTCAATTTTTTTTCTTAGGTATCTAATATGTACATCAACAGTTCTTGTTTCTCCAAAATATTCATATCCCCAGACTTTATCTAATAAAAAATTACGTGAAAGTACTTTTCCTTTATTTTGAAGGAGTAATTTAAGTAAATCAAATTCCTTAATAGTCAAATCGATTTTCTTATCTTTTTTAGTTACTTCATGCTTTATTAAGTCCATTTTTATATCTTTAACACTTAATATATCTTCTACTTTATTTGCAGTTTTATTATATCTTCTAAGAACCGAATTTATTCTAGCTAAAAGTTCTTTTATTCCGAAAGGCTTTGTTATATAATCGTCAGCTCCCTCTTCTAGCCCTTTAACTTTGTCTCTTTCCATATTCTTGGCTGTAAGCATAATAACAGGTATATCTTTTAGTTCTTCATCATTTCTTATTTTTTTTAATACATCCATACCACTTATATTAGGTAACATCCAGTCTAAAAGTATTAGATTTGGCTTAAATTCTTTTGCCTTATGATATCCGTCAAAACCATCTAATGAGTAGTCAACCACATATCCGTTTACCTCTAAATTAAATTTTAAAAGCTCTACTATGTGCATTTCATCATCTATAACTAATATTTTCTCCTCCATAACAATACCCCCTTACTTTATCTCAATGAAGGTTCCTATTCTCTTTGTCGTTTTATCATGCTTTCTATACGAGAAAAATCTATCACAATTACAACTTGTGCAGATATTCATATTTATTATATTCGACTTTAGTACTCCAAATTCTTTTAATATTTGGGTATTTATTTCCCATAAATCAAGATAATACTTCTCATCTCTTATTTCATATATTTTTTCATCTGCATTTGGAAGAAGTGCACTGAATTTTTCTACTAAGTCATAAGATACTTCATAGCAACATTTTCCGATAGATGGTCCTATAATTGCAACTACATCTTCTGTATTTGTATTATAATTTTCTTTCATAGATTGAAGTGTTTCTGAACAAATTTTGCCGTATGTCCCTCTCCAACCTGCATGAACAAGCCCAACAGCCTTATTTACCTTATCAACTAAAACCACTGGCACACAGTCAGCTGTTAATATTAGAAGTGGAACGTTTTTCTCGTTTGTAATTATGGCGTCTCCATCTATTATTTGTCCTATATTGTCTTTATCTACTTTATTTACTATGTTTGAATGTATTTGTTTATTTTTACTTAAATTTTTTAAAGTAAATACATCTTTAAATGCATTATTTACATCATCTAAATTTTTTGCATCTATATTAGTAGTTGTAATAGCTATATCTACAAATTCTAATCCTTCTTTATTTATAGTTAAGTAATCTTTTTTATCTATTATAGTTTGTGTCATATTAATCTCCCTTTTCCATTAAAATATTTTTTAATTCACTTACAAAAGTATTTATATCTTTAAATTGTCTGTATACAGATGCAAATCTAACATATGATACTTCATCTATATCTTTTAATTTATCCATTACCATTTCACCGATTTTATCAGTATTTATTTCGCTTATATAATTTTTATTTATTTCATTTTCTACATAAGAAATTATGCTTTCTATTTGTTCTATTGAAACAGGTCTTTTTTCACAAGATTTTATTATACCTCTTTTTATCTTTTCCCTATTAAATAGTTCTCTACTGTTATCTTTTTTAACGACCATTACAGGTGTTGTCTCTATAATCTCATAAGTAGTAAATCTTTTTTTACAAGATTCACATTCTCTTCTTCTCCTAATAGACTTGCTATCTGTATGTCTCGAATCAACTACTTTAGATTCCTTGTAGTTACAATATGGGCATTGCATTGTTTTCCTCCTTAGTTAGTTAAGATTTAGAATTTAGATATCTATTTGATTTTTATCAAAATTTGATCCTATACTTACAATAATAGTATCGCAACCTATTCTCAAAATATCCCTCCAAAATACAGTGTCGATTTCAGCTCCTCTTGAAAAAAAGTTGCCTGAAGACCCTGTTATTGAAAAAGATGATACTTTGCCATTTTCGACATCTAGATCTATATCTGTGATAAAACCTAGTTTTTTACCATTTTTCACATTGATTATTTCTTTTTCCATAATATCTGATATTCTCATCATAGTGAATCTTACCTCCTATATATTTAATATTGAAATCCTCACAAAAATTTTTAAATAAGGATTGTCTTATATAAGTTTATTATTTATAAGTAAAAAAAATTCACCATGATATCATCTATAATCTTTATAATTATTTTCCTATTAGTTTTATTTTACACATTATTAAAAAATAATCAAATATTTTAGTGATATATACAATAAAACTGTCGCAAAGTAAACAATTAAATTACTATTACGACAGCTTTAATTTTTAGTATTTTGTTTTTAGATGTATTTTCTCATATTTTTTAGGGCATTTTTTTCTATTCTAGAAACTTGAGCCTGAGAAATACCAATTTCATCTGCTACTTCGATTTGAGTTCTTCCTTTATAAAATCTTAAATCAAGGACTAATTTTTCCCTTGAACTCAATTTTTTTATAGCTTCTTTTAGAGCTATTTCTTCTAGCCAGTTTTCATCTGTATCCTTTTTGTCTTGGACTTGATCCATTACAAATATTGCATCACCATTATCTTGATATACAGGGTCAAATAATGATATTGGGTCTTGTATTGCATCAAGAGCCATAACTACAGATTCTACCTCCATGTCTAGTTCTTTTGCTATTTCTGATATTGTAGGTTCCTTTGAATTCGTTCTGATTAATTTTTCTCTTACTTGTAATGCTTTATAAGCTATATCTTTTAATGAACGTGAGACCCTAATTGGGTTGTTATCTCTAAGGTATCTTCTTATTTCGCCTATAATCATAGGTACAGCATAAGTAGAAAACCTTACATTTTGACTTAAATCAAAATTATCAATAGCTTTTATAAGTCCAACACATCCTATTTGAAATAAGTCGTCTACATTCTCTCCTCTATTATTAAATTTTTGGATAACACTTAGAACTAATCTCAAGTTGCCCTTTACAAACTTCTGTCTTGCGTCCTCATCTCCTTGTTTAATTTTTACTAATAGGTCTCTCATTTGATCAGCCTTTAGTACAGGAAGTTCGGATGTATTTACACCACAAATTTCAACCTTATTTATAATCATAAATTTCAGTCCTCTCTTAAAAGATTCTATATATGAAATTATTTACACATCATATATTTTTATACTTTTAATAAGGACTTATTTATCTATTAAACAAATTTTTTCATTTCTTTTTTTAATCTGGAAATTATTTTTTTTTCCAATCTCGAAATGTAGGATTGAGATATTCCAAGTATGTTAGCGACTTCTTTTTGAGTTTTTTCTTTTCCTTTTGTGCTCAAACCAAATCTTAATTCCATAATTTGCTTTTCTCTATCGGATAATTTATCTAGTGCCATAAATAATAAATTCTTATCTATTTCTTCTTCAATTATTTTATAAATTTCATCATTATCAGTTCCCAATACATCTGACAATAAAAGTTCATTTCCATCTAAATCCACATTTAGCGGTTCATCAAAAGATACTTCTGATTTTTTCTTATTATTCTTTCTAAGACACATCAATATTTCATTTTCTATACATCTAGATGCGTATGTAGCTAGTTTTATATTTTTATCTAAATTAAATGTATTTACTGCTTTTATAAGCCCTATTGTACCTATAGAAATTAAATCTTCCATATCTATTCCCGTATTTTCAAATTTACGCGATATATAAACGACTAATCTAAGGTTTCTCTCTATTAAAATCGTCTTTATATTGTCATCGTACTCTAATTTTTGTAATAGTTCCTTTTCCTCCTCAAGTGTTAGTGGTGGTGGAAGTACATTTACACCTCCCATATAATAACAACTATCAGGTTTTATTAGTTTTAGCTTATTGCCTAATTTAATTAACTTCATAAACAATAATCTTTTTAGTTTCTTTACTTGTAATATCAATTAAAAGTCCTCCTTTTTAATATAATATTCTCGGATTCAAAATTGCACTATATCCTTCATCTTCAAAATTGGATATGCCGAGAATAATATTACTTATTTTTTTATTATCTACGTCTAGATAATCTGCTTTTATCCCCAAAATCATTCCGGCATTGTTGTCACCTACATGTTTATAAGGTATTATTCTAACTCTCGACGAAAGATTTGGTTCTAAACACTCTGTTAAACTCTGGATATCTGACATATCCATTTTTTCGAAATTATAATTTTCTGGTAAAAAATTTTCTAAAAGACTTGCCTTGATTATTACAACATCACTTTTACTAATTGGATCCTGTAGAAGGTTTCCACTATCTAATAATGCTATACATTCTATATTCTTATCTAATATTTTTATTCTTATCTTTTTAGTTATATCATCTATATGCTTTAGCAATCTAAAATCATTAACTATTTTTTTCAATAATTTACAACTAATATAAGAACATATTATAAAAAAAGATATAGTCATATGACTAATACCTGTAAAATAAATAACAAAATAAGTGCTTCCGGATATAAATATATTTACTAGATAAAAATTGAAAAGTATCTTAAAAAAATCTTTTTTATTAGTTACATTGAAAGATATTAAAACGATTACTATAAAAAATATAAATTTAGAAGGTAGGGTAAAAAAGATTTCTAAGTCTTTATAGATATACATAACACTGTAGATAGTACCTATTATAGCTCCACATATTTGCTTAGATTTTTTTGTGTATATTTTTGTAATATATGTAGTACAATTTATTATAATATAGTTAATCAGTAAGTTTTCTAGAATATAATAATCTAAATACATTATATCTTCTCCTCTTTCTTACTTAATCACACAATGTACTAAAATCTATGAATGTTTTTAAACTTTTTCTTAAATATATTATAGAATACTTCATTTAAATAATTTGTCATTTCTAACAGTCGAATTCAAAATACTTTTTCTAAAAATATGCAAAAAAATAAAAAAACCTTCAATATTATTGAAAGTTTTTTTATCTATTATTAACTATCTTCTTTTATTTCTTAAGAAAGTTGGTATTTCCATTTCATCATCCCAGTCGTTATTTCTAACTGGTTCTGGTCTTTTTTCTATTTTTGGTTCGATTACTGGTTCAGGCTCTTGAACTGGTTCATTGTGATGAATCACAGGTCTTGGTTCTGGTTTAGCAACTGGTGGTATTTCAGTTTTTTTGATTGGAGTTGGTTCAACATATCCACCTTGAGGAGCTTCATTAAAGCCAGTAGCTATTACAGTTATCATTATTTCATCTTCTAAGTCTTCTCTTATAGACGCCCCGAAGATTATGTTTGCATCTGGATCACATGATTCTGTTATTAAGTTAGATGCAGCATTTGCTTCGAATAATGATAAGCTTGGTCCTCCTGTTACGTTAAGTAATACGCCTTTAGCACCTCTTATAGAAGTTTCTAATAATGGCGATTGTATTGCTTCTTTAGCAGCTTCTATAGCTCTATTTTCACCGCTAGCATTACCTATACCCATATGAGCTAGACCTTTATCTTTCATTATAGATGTAACGTCTGCAAAGTCTAAGTTTATAAGTCCAGGAACTTTTATTAAGTCAGATATAGATTGTATACCTTGTTTTAATACATTATCAGCTATAGAGAATGCTTCTACTATAGATGTATTTTTTTGAACTACTTCTAGTAATCTGTCATTTGGTATAGTTATTAATGTATCTACATTAGCTTTTAATTCTTCAATCCCAGCTTCTGCATTTTTCATTCTTACTTTACCCTCAAATCCAAAAGGTTTAGTAACAACACCTACAGTTAAGATACCTTTTTGTTTTGCAAGTTGTGCAACTACTGGAGCTGCCCCTGTACCTGTTCCACCACCCATTCCGGCAGTAACAAATACCATGTCAGTATCTTGTAATAGTTGTTCTATTTGTTCCTTACTTTCTTCAGCTGCTTTTCTCCCTACTTCTGGGTCTGCACCTGCACCTAACCCTCTTGTAAGTTTTTCTCCTATTTGAATTTGATTTTCTGCTTTCGATGTAATTAATGCTTGTCTATCTGTATTAATTGATATAAATTCAATTCCTTTTATTTTTTCTTCGATCATCCTATTAACAGCGTTGTTTCCACCGCCACCAACGCCAAATACTTTTATCTTAGCATTATTATCAGTTTCTAAATCAAAGCTTAGCATAATATCGAAACCTCCCTCTCTTGTAATTATTTCTATATATATATTAATTATATCATTTAATATTTAAATATTTAATGTATATTTATTAAAATAAATATATTTTATTGTTGTCTCTAAATTGTCTACTACTTCAAATGTCTTATGTACTATTAAACCTATTTTAAATATAACATCTATATTATATCATTTATTTTATTTAATTTGTTAAACTTTTTATAATATATATACCTTATATACTAAAAAACGTTAAATTGTACTTATTTTTACTTTTTGTACTTCTTTTTCTCATATTATTTATATGTATATAAGGTGTATTTTGAAAATGTCATATCAATTTTTCCGTAATTTATATTTTGACTTTTTAAATCAGTTAAAATTTGAGTCAATTTTGCCATATCATGTTTCATATCACCTTTTTTATCAATTATGACTTTTATTCCCTCTTTTGTGTTCATGTTAATTGTGCTGTTATCTAAAAAAGCAATACTATTGATTTTATTATCTAGTCCTTCTTTTTTAATATTTTTCAGCAATGAAGCTAATTTTTTCTTATCATTTTTATTTTCAAAATTTAATTTATTATCTTTTATAGTAAAATCAATTTGAACTATTGGACAGTTATCCTTTATTTTTTCATACTTTACTTTATCTATATAATTCATGTCTTCGTCAATGTAATAGTAATTGTCGCCTTTATCTTTCAAAACACAATTAATACCTTTTTCTTTTACATCTATTATTATTGAATGTGGTATAGAAAGTTTAACTTTTACACTTTCTATGTATCTACTTTCACTTACATTTGCATTGATTTTTTTTAAATCATATGAAAATAAATTTTTACCTGTACTAACTTTAGCTAAATCTTTGACTTCAGTTTTTGAAAGAACTTGATTATTTACTACATCTATATTTTTTAAACAGAAAAAATCACTTCTTATAAATACTATAAAACAAAAACAAAATAGGAATATAAATAGAAATAACATTATCAATCGATTTATTCTTATTTTCCTTCTTTTCTTTTTCATAAAACCACTCCTGAAAATATAAGTTTATAAATCAAAAATACTACACCGATGATAATATTTCCTACATATAAATTAATTTTTTTGAAACAAATTAATACTAATTCTTTTTATGGTTTATATAAAAAAGCCAAAATATATCGAGCTTTGTATTTTATTATCAAAAAAAGATATAGAGGAAATCAATTTATTTTGATTAATTCTATATCTTTTATATTTAAATTATTAACTTATTTTTTCTTTATTCCTATAACTTTAGGTTCTTGTGCAGTTTGTTGTTCTACATTTTCTTCTTTAACTTCAGCTTGCTCTTTTTGCTTTTTGTTTTTCTTTTTAGAGCCAACAGCTTCATTATAAGATTTCATTATTTCATTGTAGATTAAGTCAATTGCTTCTGGTTTACCTATTTTCTTTGCATTATTTGCCATATCTATTAGTAATTCTTTGTCTCCAAGTAATTTAAATACGGCTTCATTTAAAGATTGTGGTGTTAAATCTTTTTCTAAAATTGCAATTCCTGCACCTTGAGATTCTATACTTTTAGCATTGTATTCTTGGTGATTTTCTGCTGTATAAGCTTTTGGAATTATTATTGAAGGTTTTCCAAGAGCAGTTATCTCTGCTAAAGATATTGCACCTGCACTACCGATTACTATGTCACTTGCTGCAAGACCATCAGCCATATTATCTAAGTAAGGCATAACTCTTTGGTATGGTTTAAGTTCGATATCTTTTATAGTTTCTATAAATTCATCATAATAAACTTTTCCTGTCGCAAATATAAATGCAACATCTTCTTTTACCATGTTTTCTATAACAAGTCTCATAGCGTCGTTTATTTCTTCAGAACCACCACTACCTCCGTAGCATAGTACCATTTTTTTATCTTCGCTAATACCTAGATTTTTTCTCGCTATAAATTTTCTAGAATTTAATATTTCTTTTCTTACTGGGTTTCCTGTAAGAACTAGTTTATCTTGACTAGCTTCTGGGAATCTTTTGTGAGAATCCTCAAAACTTGTAAGAACTTTAGTTGCTACTTTAGATAATATTTTATTTGTAACACCTGGGAAAGAGTTTTGCTCATGGACTATAGTTACTCTTTTGTTCATTGCTGCGTTAAATAAAACTGGTCCACTTACATATCCTCCAGTACCGATTACGATATCTGGTTTATATTTTTTTACGATTCTTCTAGATTGTTCTAAACCTTTACATAGTTTAAATACTCTTTTTATGTTGTCTAAATCTATTTTTCTTTTAAAACCTTGAACTGTGACTGTTTTTAATTCAAAACCTGCTTTTGGAACTATTTCAGATTCTATACCGTTTTTAGTTCCAACAAATAAAATTTCACAATCAGGATTATGTTCTTTTATTTTATTTGCTATAGCTATAGCTGGGTATACATGGCCTCCAGTACCGCCACCGGCTAATAATACCTTCACTTCATCATCTCCTGTTAATTAATTTTTACTTTTTTTGAGATGTTTAACACAATTCCAATTTCACCCATCAGCACCGTGAGCGAGGTTCCTCCATAACTTATAAATGGAAGTGCCACCCCAGTCGCTGGCATAGAAGATGTTGCAACAGCTATATTGAATGCTGCTTGTATTCCTATTTGGGCACCGATTCCTATCACTACCATACATGCAAATAAATCCTTTGATTTTAAGGCTATCTTCACACATCTATATACTAATATTACAAATAACATTATAACTAAAATACAACCTACAAGACCTAACTCTTCGCCAATTATGGCAAAAATAAAGTCATTTTGAGGTTCTGGTATGTAAAAATATTTTTGTCTACTTTTGCCAAGTCCCAGCCCAAAAAGGCCGCCAGAGCCTATTGCATAAAGACTTTGTATAACTTGATATCCACTTCCAAGTGGATCTTGAAATGGGTCTAAGAATGCTGTAAATCTTTTTAATCTGTATGGTTCTGCAATGACTAAAACTCCAAATAATCCAATACCTGCAATTAACATAGTCATTACGAATTTCATATTCATTCCTGCTACAAACAACATAATAAATACAACTATTATTAGAGTCCCAGCTGTAGACATATTAGGTTGTAACATTATTAATATAAAAAATATTGATGGAATTATTAAAATTGGTATAACACCTTTTGTCAAAGATTTTATATTTTCATATCTTTTTTCTATGACTTTTGCTGTAATTACTATAGTTACAAATTTTGCTATATCCGATGGCTGAAATGTAGCTCCACCTACACCTAGCCATCTTTTAGCACCGTTAGCTTCTATACCTAATGGTGTCAAAACTAACGCTAAACATATAACAGTAAATATACAAAGTGGCAATGAATTTTTCTTCCAAATATTATAGTCTATATTTGACATGAACATCATTCCCACAAACCCTAGCACTGCATAAATTATATCTCTTTTTAAGAAAAAATAGCCATCATGGTGTTTAAATGATGCTTGAACATAGCTTGCACTAAACACCATAACTATTCCAAATAGTACTAAGGCTATTGTTGTATAAAAAATTACTAAATCAAACTCCGTCTTCATCCCCTTTGTAATTTGCTTTTTAATTTTCAAACTTTCATTAGGCATATGAATGACTACCACCCTCCTCATCGCTATTAGCTTCGAAGGAAGAGGTTAAATTATAAATTGTTTACATTATCTTTGAAGTCGCGTCCTCTCACTTCAAAGCTTGTGTACATATCCCAACTTGCACAAGCTGGTGAAAGTAAAACTACATCACCTTCATTTGCAAGCTGAGCAGAAGTTTCTACTGCTTCTTTCATGCTTTTTACTATTTTTATAGTTTCAAATCCTTTAGTTTTTGCACAAGCCTCTATTTTTGGTGCAGTTTCACCTAATAATACTAAAGCTTTTACATTTTGTTTTGCAATATCTAAAAGTTCGTCATAAGTACTATCTTTGTCATATCCACCAGCTATTAATACAATAGGCTTTTTATAAGAAGTTACTGCTTTAATAGTTGAGTCTGGATTAGTACCTTTTGAGTCATTTACGTACATAACTCCATTTACAGTTTTTACATATTCTAGTCTATGTTCTACTGCTTTAAAAGTTTTTAATACTTCTCTTATTACTTTAATATCTATACCTGAAACATATGCACTTAACGCTGCAGCCATGCAGTTTTCTAAGTTATGTCCACCTGGTAAGCTAAGTTCATCTTCGTGAAGAAGTACTATTTCTTTATCTATATTTATTACTATATTACCTTCATTGTTTACATATACTCCTCTTACACCTTGGTGTTTTCTAGAGAAGTATAAAACTTGAGAGTTACATTTAGTTGATAAAGCTCTAACTGCTTCATCATCGTAATTTAATATTGTAAAATCATTTTCGTCTTGATTTTTAAATATATTAGCTTTTGCCATTATATAATTTTCCATTGTATGGTGTCTATTTAGATGGTCTGGTGAAAGATTAAGTATCATACTTACTTTCGGTTTAAATTCTACTATACTTTCTAATTGGAAACTACTAAGCTCTGTAATTAAGAAAGATTTTTCATCAGCTATACCGACAGTTTCTATAACTGGTTTTCCTATATTTCCAACTACATATGTGTCACATTTAGCTGTTTTAAATATCTCTCCTACTAAAGATGTAGTAGTTGTTTTTCCATTTGTACCTGTTATACCTATGAAAGTAGGATTATTTGATAATTCATATGCTAATTCTACTTCACCAATTACTTTTATATTTTTAGAATATAGTTTTTGTATAAATGGTAAATCAAGAGGCACCCCAGGAGATACTACTGCTAAATCGATATGATCTACTTCTTCTGGATGATATCCAAGTATATAAGTTGCATTTTTTATATCTTTTAATTCTTCTAATATATCTGCTAATTTTTCTTCAGTTTTTATATCGTTAACTGTAATTTTAGCTTCTAATTTATCTAATAATTTAATAGTTGATATACCAGTCTTTGCTAAACCTATAAGTAAAACATTCTTTCCTTTTAAATCCATTTTAATTTACCCCCATCACTTAAAATACTGCTAAAACACCTATCCAACATAAAACTACTGTTGCAATCCAGAATATGAATACAACTCTTGTTTCTGGCCATCCACATTGTTCAAAGTGGTGGTGTAATGGCGCCATTTTAAATATTCTTTTACCATTAGTTAATTTGAAGTAAGTTACTTGTATCATAACAGATAAAGCTTCTGCTAAGTAGATAAATCCTACTATTACTATTAATAGTGGTGAATTAGTAAGAGTAGCAAATGCAACTACTGCTCCACCTAATGCCATTGAACCTGTATCTCCCATAAATACTTTTGCAGGATATGCATTGAATCCTAAGAATCCTAAACAAGCACCTGCTGTTGCTGCAGCAAGTATAGCTACATCAGAATTAGATATTGATACTGCAAATAGTATGAAGAAACATGATACTATTAAAGTAACACCTGATGCAAGACCATCAAGTCCATCTGTTAAGTTAACTGCATTTACAGTTCCTATTATGAATATCATCATAAATGGTATATACCATATTCCTAAATTGATTATATGGTTTGTAAATGGTATAACAAGTTGTGTTGCGCTTGGTGATGCACTATATTGATAATATGCAATATATAAAGCAAGAGCAAACTGTAGTATTATCTTTTGATAAGCTTTAAGACCTAGCGATCTTTTCATTTTTATTTTTATAAAGTCATCTAAAAATCCTACAAAACCAAATCCTACTATACAAATAAGTCCAACTATCAGTCCTTGACTTATTTTTGCTCTTGTAAGTCCTGTAATTAATATAGCTACTATCATCATAACACCACCCATTGTTGGTGTTCCGTTTTTTGCTAAGTGAGATTGAGGTCCTTCATCTCTAACCGTTTGACCAAATTTAAATCTAGCAAGCATTGGTATAAATATTGGTCCAAGTATTACTACTATTAAGAAACCAATCATTGCTGTATACGTAAGTTGTTTAATTCCTAACATTATTAAAACTCCTCTCCCTGTTGTTTCATCTTTTTTAATTAATTATTTTTCATTTGCGATTATTAACTTTTTTTATGCTAAATATTCCTATTTATACATTTTAATCTTAAAGTTTTGTGTGATGACTGTAAAAATTTTGGTTGTGATATTATGTTTCCAAGTTTAAAAACTTATTTATAATACTATCTACATCTCCAATCTTATTAATTATATACCAAATCGCCTCATTTTTGAAGATATTTATAATATAAGTATTACGTCGTAACGCTTTCAGTTACTTTATCTTAATATTATTAAATGTATATGTATAATGTCTAGAGTTTTATAATGTATTTACTTGCTGTATATTTATTTATTATTGTTGTAGTATAGGGTTATACTTGAACCTTCGTTTACTTTTACTCCTGGCTTTGGAAACATATCTGTAACTATATTTTTTTCGTCTACTTCTATATCTGTATCTAAATTTGATTCTAAGTTGCTTTCTTCTAGCACTTTTGTGGCTTCTTTTATTGTTAAGTTTCTTACATCTGGAACTTTAACTTGTTTCTTTTCATTTTCTTTTTTCTCTTCTTCTGTATAAATCTTTTTAACTCCTAAATATTCTAAACTTTGGCTCATTACTTCTTTTATAATTGGACCTGCTGTAGTTGAACCAAATGCAACTACGTCTGTCGGTTCGTCGACTATAGCAAGCACTACTATTTGAGGGTCATCAACAGGGGCTACACTAATAAATGAGCATATATACTTACCTTGTGCATATTGTCCATCTATAACCTTTTGTGCTGTTCCTGTCTTTCCTCCTAGTCTATATCCAGGAAGATAAGCTATTTTACCTCCACCGTCAGTAACGACAGATTCCATAACTTTTAACATTTTTTGTGATGTTTCTTTTGATACTACCTGTCTTACAGTTTTAGGTTCAACCTCTTTTGTTATGTTGCCTTCGTTGTCTGTATATGCTTTGACTAATCTTGGTTGCATCAATTTTCCGTCATTTGCTATTGATGAAACTGCAGTTATTAGTTGGATAGGGGTTACTGATATTGATTGACCAAAAGAAATAGTCGCAAGCTCTACAGGACCTACATCTTTTTCTTTGTATAGTATACTGTTGGCTTCACCAGTCAAATCTATACCTGTTTTACTTGTAAGACCAAAGGCCTCTATGTAATCATATAATCTACTTACGCCGAGTCTCTTTCCTAACTCTACAAATACTGGGTTGCATGAATTTTGAACTGCTTGTTCAAATGTTTCACTACCATGTGGTCTATAAGATCTCCAACATTTAATTCTTCTACCTTCTACAGTTACACTACCTGTGCATGTGAATTTTTCATTTGGTTTTATTACGTTTTCTTCTACTGATGATGTAGCAGTTACAAGTTTAAATGTAGATCCAGGTTCATAAGTATCACTTATAAGAGTATTTCTCCACATTTCATAGTAAGCATTTATTTTTTTGTCGTCGTCATAGCTGTCTAATAGTTCTTCAAAGTATGGATATATTGCCTTTGTAGGTTGATTTGGATCATAATCTGGTTTTGATGCCATTGCCAAAACGTCACCTGTTTTAGGGTCCATCGCTATTATTTTAACCCTCTTAGCATTGTTTAATTCATATGCCCTTTGAGCTGCTTTTTCAGCATAACTTTGGATTACCTCATCTATCGTTAAAACAATTCCATTTCCTTGAACTGCTTCATAATATTGTTCTACCCCTTGATTGATTTCTCTACCAGATGCATCTGTACTGACAATTAATTTTCCATCTTGACCTTTTAATTCTTTGTTGTACTGTAGCTCTATTCCTGTTACACCTTCTCCATCTGATGATGTATGACCTAATACATATGGTGCAAAATTGCCATATGGATAATATCTTTGTGGGTCTTCTGATATCCATATACCTGGAATAGATGCATTTTGAATTTTATCTGCAACATCATCATCTACCCAACGTTGAATTCTGACTAATGCTTGATTTGTCTTAGATAATAATTTTAATATTTCATCATAATCCTTATCTTTAACAATTTCTGAAATTTTTTTAGCTGCTTCTTTCTTATCTTTTACTTCAACAGGTTTACACCAAATAGTATATTTTGTGACACTAACTGCCATCTCCTTCATATTTCTGTCGTATATTGTTCCCCTTTTTGATTCAACTGGTATTTCTCTAGTTTGTTGTTCAGATGCTTTTGTGCTCAGCCACTCTCCTTTTATAAGTTGTAGATAACAAGTTCGGACTATTAATACTAAGAACAAGGTACACGCACAAACAAGGACTAAAACTAGCCTTTTTTTGCTTCTGATTCTTATCTTCTTCATAATCATCCTCCTCTTTATAATGTATAAAAATCATATTATTTAATCATCCACAGAAATATATTTTTTTTGATATTCTGCAGGATAAATCATATCTAATTTTTTGCTAGCATCTTTTTCAATTTTTTTTGAATTTTGGTTTACCCTTTTTTCAACTTCTAATGTCTGTAGCTTATTTTGTTTTTCTTTTAAATCTTTTTCTAAATAGTATATATCGTATTTTAAGCTAGAAGAAATCTGGTAAATACATAAATCTCCTATTCCAACTGCTACAATTAAAACAAGCACCAATATTCCTGTTTTTTTCTTAAATATACCTCTTTTATTCTTATTCTTTTTCCTCTTCTTATATGCTTTAAAACTCTTTACTTTTTCGTTTTTTTCCTTCATATGACCGCCCCCTTAATTAGAAAAATTTAATTTTATTTTTTAACAAATTTAAGTAAATAACTTTCCCAAATATATAACTCCTATCATTAAAGAATTATTTATTTTAGATATATCTTCCTCTAAAAAAATTTTTCTAAAAATATACATATCTATTCAAATTTAGCTCTTTTTCTATATAATTTTTCTATATTTTTTTTATTCAAACAAAAAAATATGCCCAGTTAGATTTACTAACTGAGCATATTTTGTAATATTTATATAATTTTTAATCTAATTCAAAAGCACCAGTATATAATTGATAATACTTGCCGCCTCTTTCTATTAATTCATCGTGGTTTCCACGCTCTATTATTCTACCTTGTTCTAAAACCATGATAACATCAGAGTTTTTGATAGTTGATAATCTATGCGCTATTACGAATACTGTTCTACCTTCCATAAGTTTATCCATACCATCTTGAACAATTTTTTCTGTTCTAGTATCTATACTTGATGTAGCTTCATCTAGTATTAAAACTGGTGGGTTTGCTATTGCCGTTCTAGCTATTGATAAAAGTTGTCTTTGACCTTGAGATAAGTTGCTTCCATCTCCTGTTAATACAGTATTATATCCATCTTTTAGATGTTCTATAAATCCATGTGCATTTGCAAGTTTTGCAGCAGCGATTACTTCTTCATCAGTTGCGTCTAATTTACCGTATCTGATGTTTTCCATAACTGTTCCTGTAAATAAGTGAGTATCTTGAAGAACTATACCAAGCGATTTTCTTAAATCGTCTTTTTTAATTTTAGTTATATTAATTCCATCATATCTTATTTTACCGTCTTGTATATCATAGAATCTATTTATTAAGTTTGTTATTGTAGTTTTACCAGCTCCTGTAGCACCAACAAATGCTACTTTTTGTCCTGGCTTAGCATACATATTTATATCATGTAATACGATTTTGTCGTCGTTATAACCGAAGTTTACACCTTCAAATACAACATCCCCAGTTAATTTAGTATATGTTACAGTTCCTTCCGCTTTATGTGGATGTCTCCAAGCCCAAGTTCCTGTACGTTCTTTTACTGGTTTTATTTCGCCATCTTCTTCTATAGCATTTTCTAATGTAACATATCCGTCGTCTACTTCTGGCTTTTCATCTATTAAGTTAAATATTCTCTCTGCACCAGCAAGAGCCATTATTATTGAGTTAAATTGTTGAGATACTTGCGCAACTGGCATATTGAAACTTCTTGTTAATTGTAAGAATGATGCTAATGCACCTAAAGTTAAATTTCCTACACCACTTATTGCAAGTACAGCTCCTATTGCAACTATTAAAACATAACTTATATTTCCTATGTTATTCATTATAGGCATAAGCATATTTGCAAAACTATTGGCATTGTCAGCACTATTAAATAATGAGTCATTTAATTCGTTAAATTTCTTTTTAGAATCTTCTTCATAACTAAATACTTTAACGACTTTTTGACCTTCCATCATTTCTTCAATATATCCATTAACTTTACCTATATCTCTTTGTTGGTTTCCAAAGAAGAAAGCACTTTTAGAGCCTAATATTCTCATTACTTGATACATTACAAATACCATAAGAACTATTAATATTGTAAGTATTGGACTTAGTACTATCATAGAAACAAAAGTCCCTACTATAGTTATTACAGAAGAGATAAGTTGAGGTATACTTTGACTTATCATCTGTCTTAATGTATCTGTATCATTTGTGTATATACTCATTATATCTCCGTGAGCATGTGTATCGAAGTATTTGATTGGAAGTTTTTCCATATGTTCAAATAAATCATCACGGATATTTTTTAATGTTCCTTGAGATATATTAACCATAAGTCTACTATATATATAAGTTGATATTACACCTGTATAGAAAATAGCAGCCATTATAGCTAAAGCTGTTAATAATGCTTTAAAGCTTGGGTTATTATGTCCTAATAGTGGAACTATATAATCATCTATTAATGTTTTTAAGAATAAGTTTGCTACTACTGAAACAATAGAACTTATAAATAATGTTATTAAAACTATAAAGAATAAAAATTTATAATCTCTAAAAATATAACTAATCATTCTTTTTAAAGTTTTCATAGGGTTGTTTCCTGGAGCTTTTTTATTTCCTTTAGCAAATTGTTTACTCATTATCGTCAGCTCCTTTCACTTGTGATTCATAAACTTCTCTATATATAGCGTTGTTTACTTTTAATTCATCATGTGTTCCAATAGCATCTATTTTACCGTCATCTAAAACTATTATTTTATCACTAGCTTCTATTGATGATATACGTTGAGCTATTATTATTTTAGTTGTAGATGCTATGTCATTTTGTAGCGCTGCTCTAATTGTAGCATCTGTTTTTGTATCAACTGCACTTGTTGAATCGTCTAAAATTAATATTTTAGGTTTTTTAAGTAATGCTCTTGCTATACAAAGTCTTTGTTTTTGTCCACCAGATACATTTGTACCACCTTGTTCTATATAAGTATCATATCCATCTGGGAATGTTTGAATGAATTCATCTGCACATGCTTTTTTACATGCATCTACTAATTCTTCATCTGTTGCATTTTTATCTCCCCACCTTAGATTTTCTTTTATAGTACCTGAAAATAATACATTCTTTTGTAAAACCATAGAAACTTCATTTCTAAGAGTATCTATATCGTAGTCTCTAACGTCTACTCCACCGACTTTTATGCTTCCTGCTGTAACGTCATAAAGTCTTGGTATTAATTGAACCAATGTAGATTTTGCACTACCTGTTCCACCTATAATTCCTATTGTTTCACCAGATTTTATCTCTAGGTTTACATTTTCTAAGTTTAATTTATTTTTATCATTAGCATAAGAGAAATCTACATTTTCAAATGATATAGATCCATCTTTTACTTCTTTTATTGGATTTTTAGGATTTTTTATAGTACTTTCTTCATCTAAAACTTCAAGTATTCTCTCTGCTGAAGATTTAGCCATAGTTATCATAACAAATACCATAGATAACATCATTAAACACATAAGTATTTGTGTTGAATATGTGAAGAAACTCATAAGTTGACCTGTTGTCATAGTATTTGAAACTATCATTTTAGCCCCTAACCATGATAAAAGTAATATACATGTATACATAGTAATTTGCATTACTGGAGCATTTAGTACTATTAATTTTTCTGCAAAAATAAAGCTATTTCTTACATCTCCTGAAGCTTTTTTGAATTTATTTATTTCGAACTCTTCTCTTACTGCTGATTTTACAGTTCTTATTCCTGTTAAGTTTTCTTGTACACTTGCATTTAATGCATCGTATTTTTTGAAAACAGCTGTGAATCTAGGAAATGCAACTTTTATTATAAGCGCTAATATTAACCCTAAGAATATTACTGATCCAAAGAATACTAGTGATAAACTTGGATTAATTAAAACTGACATTACCATTGCAGATATAAGCATGATTGGTGCTCTAACAAGCATTCTTAAAATCATTTGATATGCATTTTGCACGTTTGTTATATCTGTTGTAAGTCTTGTTACTAAACCTGCTGTTGAATATTTATCAATGTTTTCAAATGAAAAATCTTGTATATTTTCAAACATCGCACGTCTTAAGTTTCTCGCATAACCTGCTGAAGCATTTGCTGCAAACTTTGCACCTAATGCACCACAAAGAAGTGATAACATAGCTACTACAAGCATAAGTATTCCTATTTTTGCTACATAGCCCATATCACTATTGTTCAGACCATTGTCTATAATCATCGCCATTAATAGTGGTATTATAACTTCACATATACACTCTAATACCATAAATATAGGCGTGATTATAGAATTCTTTTTGAATTCACCAATATATGATGATAATTTTCGTATCATTTCTTCCTCCTCAATATATAAATTTTATTTTAAATTAAATAAATTATTTAATTTTGGACATTATAAACTTCTCATTATAATATTTTAAGGGCAACTTAAAATTATTAAATGAGAATTACTTTAAATTATCTAGAATTTTATATATATGCTTAAATAACTGTTCTTGTTCTTCCTCTGAAATACCATTTAGCACTTGGGCATCTAATTCTTGTATATATAAATAAGCATCGTCTAATACTCTTTGAGTTTTTTCTGTCATCTTTATAAATTTAGATCTTTTATCATTTAGATTTTGTTCTCTCGTTATAAATCCTTTTTCTTCTAATCTATTTAATAACCCTGTAACTGTAGGATTTTTAAGTGTTAATCCTGTCTCTAAATCCCTTTGAGTAAGTTTATCTTCCTCATGTCTTTTTAAATATAAAAGCACATCCATTTGTGACGGAGTCAAGTTGTATCTTTGTAAGTTTTTATGACAACGTGTCTCAAATGCTATATGTATTTGTTTAATTAAAAAACCTATAAGTATTTTTTCTTCCATATTAATTCTCCTAAATATATAGCTTGCTATATATATTTTATTTATTTTTTTATTAATTGTCAATAGATGTAATTTTATTTTTTTATTTTTTCTATAGGTTAATTTTCTTTACACAAAAAAAGACTCCTATCCCTAATTGGTACAAAAATCATATCAAAATTATATTTCTCTAACACTTATATATCAAGTTATTCCAGTTTTTTTCTTGCTATTTGTCTCTTAAAATTTAATCACTGTTATAAGTAATCTTATATAATTTATATTTAACCTATAGTATAATATTATTATCAAAAATAAATTTTTAAGGGGAAAACATATGAAAAAACTATCTATTGTAATATTAGTCATAATTGCATTATTTGCTTTCGGCTGTAAAAAAGAAGATACTTCTAACAACATGGTCAAGTTAAATAGAGTTGATATTTCATCAATTAGCAATACACAACTAAAAAATTTTATAAATGAAGCTTCACAAAAAGAAGGAGTTTATCAAATTAATACAAAATCAAATACTTATATATTTTTTAATGGAATAGAAAATGAATTTACTGATATAAAATGTAGCTTGGATAATAAAACTTTAAATATTGAATCTAATAAAAATAAATTAGACTCAAGTTCTCCATCACAAAATTTATATGTTATATATCAAAAGAACACAACTATCACAAATGACAAGGCAGTTTTCTTTGATACTATAAAGCTTGTTATAGATAATAAAGAATCTAACTTTGAAAATGTATTTGTTGAAAATAGAAATATATAATAACGAAAATATTGATTATAAAAATAATATAAAAAAGGCTACTACAAAGTAAATTTAATTTGCTTAGTACTAGCCTCGTTTTATAATTCTAAGGAAATTATATATTATCTGGTTTGTAGATAATTATAATTTCCTTACATGTGTTTCAAAGAAATCTACCTTGTGAAATGTCTTTAGAATAAAGATTTCTTTATATGAAAAACTTTTAGTACCAATGTACTTTCCATTTTCCACTCAAATATCTCCATACAAAAAATATACTTCTTACAACCCAATCTGTAGTCATAGCTACCCATACACCAAATACTCCTAATCCCATGTATTTTCCTATAATGTAACTAAAACCTATTCTAAAAATCCACATTGAGAATATACAAACTATCATACAAAACTTAACGTCATTTGATGCTCTAAGTGTATTTGCTATCATAAATGATAATGGCCAAATAAGCATCGCCATAACACCATGATATATTATTATTTGTTTAGTCATTTGGGCAGTTCCTTCAGATAAGTTATATACATCTAAAATAAGATTTAATGCTAAAAATATAAATATATTCGTGATTATTATTCCTATATAACTTAGTTTCAACATTTTTTTAGTATAATATTTTGTTTGGTATTCATCATCAGCACCTACGCATTGTGATACTACTGCTAAATCAGCTTGACCTATAGCCATTCCAGGTACTATTTGAAAAAGTGCAAGACAGTTACTAACTGCATTTGCTGCAATAGCAGCTGTACCAAAACTTGCAACTAAATTTAGTACTACTATTTTTCCAAGTTGGAACATACTATTTTCAAGCCCATTTGGAATTCCTATATATAAAATTCTTTTTATCATACTTCTATCAAATTTGAAACACATTTTTTCTGATATATGAATTTGTAAATCTTGATTTCTTATAAGATAAAATGCTATTATAGCTGCTAAATATCTTGAGAAAACTGTAGGAATTGCAGCACCTACAACCCCCATTTTTAGTCCATATATTAATATTGCATTTCCTATAAAGTTTACACTATTCATAAGAATTGATATTTTCATAGTCACTTTTGAATTTCCCATAGCTCTAAACAAAGCTGCTGCTCCATTATATATTGCTATAGCTGGAATTGATAAAAATACTATCAATAGATATATATTTGCAAATCCCATAACATCAGCTTCTAATTTTCCAAATACCTTGTATAATATAAAATATTTTAACAGATATCCCAAAATCATAATTCCTATAGAACTTACTAATAAAAATAACATTAATTGATCTGATGCTTCACATGACTTTTCTTCATTTTTTTGACCTAAAAATTGACCTGCAACTACAGCTCCACCAGTACCTAATGCAATAAATACTTGGGTTATTAATACCATAATAGTATCTACTAAAGATACTGCTGATACTGCCGCTTCCCCTACGCTTGCAACCATAATTGAATCTACTAAACCAACGACTATTAAAAGTAACTGTTCCACAATTAATGGTCCTATCAATTTTCTTAAGTCTGAATTAGAAAATAAATAATTGACTTTATTCTGACTTGCCTCCACTCAAACCCCTTCTTTCACAAAGATTTTAAAATATATAGATATTTTAAAATGCATAATATTAATTTTTACTATTTTAAATTATAAAGAGTAGCTAAAAATGTAATATACATCAATAACTACTCTCTTATTTAAATTATATACCTATTGGTATTTTCTTACAACAATTCTTATAAAGTTGCTTTTAGAGCTTGGTCTATATCCCAAAGTAAATCATTTATATCTTCTATACCAACTGACATTCTTATCATGTCAGGTCTAACACCTGCTGATTCTTGTTCTTCTTCATTCAGTTGAGCATGTGTAGTACTTGCAGGATGTATAACTAAAGATTTAGCATCTGCTACATTTGCAAGGTGAGAGAATATTTTAAGACTTTCTATAAATTTCTTGCCTGCTTCAAGCCCACCTTTTATGCCAAATGTAAATATTGAACCTGCACCTTTTGGAAGATATTTTTGCCCTAATTCATAATATTTATTTCCTTCAAGCCCTGGATAATTAACCCATGCAACTTGAGGGTGATTATTTAAAAACTCAGTTATAGCTTTTGTATTGCTTATATGTCTTTCTATTCTAAGCGACATTGTTTCTAAACCTTGTAATAACATAAATGCATTAAATGGACTTAAACAAGCTCCTGAATCTCTCAACCATTGAACTTTTAATTTAGTCGCATAAGCCGCAGCTCCAACATCTTTTGCATAATTAAGACCATTATAAGACATATCTGGCTCTGTCAAACAAGGGAACTTTCCACTTCCTATCCAATCAAAATTACCACTATCAACAACAACCCCACCTAAAGTAGTTCCATGACCACCTATAAATTTAGTTGCTGAATGTACTACAATATCTACACCATGTTCAAATACTTTTATTAAATAAGGTGTTCCAAAAGTATTGTCTAGCATAAATGGTATTTTGTTTTCATGAGCAATATCTGCTATAGCTTCTATATCGATTAAATTTATCCCTGGATTTCCTATTGTCTCAGCATAAACAAGTCTAGTCTTATCATTTATTGCTTTTCTAAAACTCTCTGGATCATCTGGGTCTACAAAATGAACCTTTATACCGAATTTAGGAAGCATATTTGAAAGTAAATTATATGTTCCTCCATATAAAGTTGGTGCCGCTACTATTTCATCCCCTGCTTGTATTATATTAAGTATAGCTGCATTTATAGCCCCCATTCCTGAAGAAAATGCTACTGCACCTACTCCACCTTCAAGTAATGCCATTCTATCTTCAAATACTTGAACAGTTGGATTTGATATTCTTGAATATATATGCCCCTCTTGTTTTAATGCGAATAAATCAGCACCATACTTCACACTTTCAAAACAATATGATGTTGTTTGATAAATTGGTACAGCTCTAGAACCTGTCGCTGAATCTGGTTCTTGTCCCCCATGAATTTGTAATGTACTAAAACCTAGTTTTCTTTCTGTCATGTTATCCCTCCGAATATATTATTGTTAAATACAAGTAAAATGTTTATATTAAACATATAAAAATATCTTTAAATTTTTTTAAAGATAAAAATTATTTATAGCATATTTAAAAAATTATACTTATCGCCAAATATAAAGTAATATAATTTCCTATATACTATAAAAAGCTCTTTTACCTTACGATAAAAGAGCTTTATTTCTCATTCTCTCTTATCTTTCTTATGAAAACATAAGTAGGATTTAGCACCTATCTAATATAGGTTGCTGGACTTCTCAGGGCCTATTCCCTCCATCACTCTTGATAAGAATTTATTTAGTTAAGATTGATATTTATAATTATATACCTAAAGTATATTTTAAACAATATTTTTTACATATTTTTCTAATTTATTATTTTTTCTCAGCTACTCTAAGTTTTGCACTTCTTGAACGAGGATTTGCCTCAACTTCTTCTTTGCTTGGAAGTATTGGTTTTCTAGTTATAACTTTAACTTCAGAAACTTTATCACACTGACAAATTGGAAGTTCTGGTGGACAAACACAGCTAAGCGATAATTCTTTAAATTCATTTTTTACTATTCTATCTTCTAAAGAGTGGAATGTAATTATACATATTCTTCCCCCTTTATTCATCATAGAAACAGCATCGTCTATCATTTTGTTTATAACTCCAAGCTCATTATTTACTTCTATACGTATAGCTTGGAAAGTTCTTTTAGCTGGATGTGGTCCATCTATTCTAGCTTTTTTAGGGATAGCTTTTTTTATTACATCAACTAATTCACCTGTTTTTTCGATTGGCTTTTCATCTCTAGCTTCAACTATAAATTTAGCTATTCTCTTCGCCCAATTGTCTTCACCATAATCTTTTATTATTTTTGCAAGTTGCTCTTCTGAGTATGTATTTACTACATCATAAGCAGAAAATGGCTTTCTAATATCCATTCTCATATCTAAAGGAGCATCGTGCATATATGAGAAACCTCTATCAGCTTCGTCTAATTGATGAGAAGAAACTCCTAAGTCAGCTAGTACTCCATCTATCTTATATACACCTATTTTTTCTAATTCTTCTTTTATATTTGAAAAATTGCTGTGAATAAATCTAACTCTATCAGAATACTCTGCTAATCTCTCTTTTGCAGTAGCTATTGCATTTTTATCTTGGTCAAACCCTATAAAAAGTCCGTCTTTTGAAAGTCTTTTTACGATTTCTTTTGAGTGTCCTGCACCACCCATTGTACAGTCTACATATACACCGTCTTCTTTTATATTTAAATTTTCTATACATTCATCTAAAAGTACAGATACGTGATGGAATTCCATAAAAAATTCACTTCCTTTCTGTAAAATCTCTAACTGTCGTATTTTTTATATTAATGTTATCTATTAGATTTTTTTACTAATACATAATTTAGTACAACACCTATAATTATAAATACTAAACTTATAACTTGTGCCATTCTTAATGGTCCTAACATAAGTGAATCTGTTCTAAGTCCTTCTATGAAAAATCTTCCTATAGAATATAATATTAAATAGTAAGCAAGGATTTGGCCTTCATATTTTTGTTTTTTTCTAAATACCATCAAAAATATAAATACACCTAAATCCCATATAGATTCATATAAAAATGTAGGATGTACTTTTACACCATCAACCATTATCCCCCATGGTAAATCTGTCGGTCCCCCATGAGCTTCTTTGTTTAGGTAATTTCCCCATCTCCCAATTGCTTGAGCTAATGGTATACCTATAACAACGCAATCAGCCAATTTAAAGAAGTTTAATTTCTTAACTTTAGCATATATAAACCCAGCTAAAATTCCTCCAATTAGAGCTCCATGAATTGCTAAGCCGCCACCTCTAAAGTTTAAAATTTCAGCTATATTTCCTGAATAATAAGACCAGTTAAAGATAACATAATAAGCTCTAGCTCCTATAAGTCCACAAGGGATTGCAATAATAGCTAAATTTAATATATCATCTTCTTTTATATTAAGCCTTTTTGCTTCTCTTAATGCAATAAAAACTCCAAGGACCATCCCTGTAGCCATTAAAATTCCATACCACATTATATCTACACCAAACAGTGTAAATGCAACTCTATCCATATAAACACCTCTTATCTTCTAAATATTCTACTAAATAAACTTACTTTTTCTATTGGTTTCTCTAGTGGCTCTTCTACAATAATATCTTTATTGTCTAAGATACACTGAGCATTATTTTTAAATAGATTTTCTGCCATAGATTTTGAGCATTTATCTTCAACATATTCATATGCCTCTCTCAATAATGGGCGTCTTCTTGTATCACTATGGGCATCTGTCGCAACTAAATGAACCATATTTCTACTAATTAAAAGATCACATATTTTTTGGAATTGTTTACCCTGTTTTCCTATAAGACTTGAGCTATTTATTTGAATAATTGCACCTGTTTTTATACAATCATAAATTATCTCTGGGTCCTCATGAATTTGCATATATCTCTCTACATGAGCCAATACTGGTGTATATCCCTGTTGTTTTAATTCATAAACAATATTGCATAAGTTGCTAGGAAAATTATTAGGCGGAAACTCTATTAATATATATTTACTATCATTTAAACAATAAAAGTCTAGTTCTGAAATCTTATCCATTAAATCATATGTAAAATAAATTTCGTTTCCTAAATATATTTCTATATCTATATTATTTTCTTTTAATTCCTTTTTAAATCTCTCAGAAATTCTTTTTAACTCCTCACCCTTTTCATATTTGAATTCTGGATGATAATGAGGAGTTGCAATCATTTTGCTGATTCCTTCTTCTTGTGCTATTTTTGCCATATTTATGGCTTGTTGCATAGATTCAGCTCCATCATCAACCTCTGGTAGTATGTGACAATGTACGTCTATCATAAAAAAATCCCCCTTTTTAAAGTAAGCTATCTGAATACAAATGTTATTATATCAGTTTATAGCTTAAAAATAAATATTTCGTATGTATTCTAAAAAACAAAAGTTGTAAGAAGATATCTCCTACAACTTTTATTTTTATAATTTGTAATTTATATTGTAGATTTTATACTCAATGTTTTTATTTAGTTATTTTCTTTATCAATAGGCTCTACAATAGATATTACACAGTTATCTTCTCTTAAGTGTTCTTCTAGTCTTTGTTGTACTTCTTCAAATGTAACTTCTTTTATTACCTCTACATAATCTAATAAGTTTATATCTTTAAATTTGTAGAAGATAAAGTTGTTTGCAATGAAAGTTAAAGAATCAAAGTATTTAATAAAATTACCTATAGAAGATTTTTTAACTCTTTCAAAGGTAGCTCTATCTAATCCTTCTTTTTTATACATATCAAGATACTCGAATATAACTTTTTTTACTTGTTTTGGATCTTTTGATTCGCCTCCAACTGTTGTAAATGCGTAATCGATTTGTGAAGTAAATCCTGCTCCAAAACTTCTATTTATAAGGCCTTTCATATATAGATTTTCATATATTTCACTACCACGTCTAAATAACATTTCATTTAATATGTCTGTCATTACTTCGTATTTAAGTAGTTCTCTTCCTTTTATATTTACTTTATCGTCTTTAAATCCTATATTGAAGATAGGTATTGAAATAGGCGCCTGAGTTATTATTTCTTTTTGGTTAACTGTTGTAGGCTCTTCTGGATATATTCTAGTTATTTCTTCTTCCATTTTTGCCATGTCGTATTTATTTGCTTGTTTTACTTTATCAAATAATTCTTCTGGTTCTAAATCACCAATTACAAATAAAGCCATATTTCCTGGATTGTAGAATGTATTATAACATTTATAAAGTTCTTCTTTTGTTATTTTGTATATGCTCTCTACGCTTCCAGCTATATCTACTCTAACAGGGTGGTTTACATACATTGCTTTTATTGCGTTAAATGATACATTCCAGCCTGGGTCATCATCATACATTTTTATTTCTTGGGCAATTATTCCCTTTTCTTTTTCTACATTTTCATCTGTAAAATGAGGTGTCTGCACATAATCAAATAAATGATCTAGACAATCATAAAAATTCTCTGTTGTTGTAAATAAATACGCTGTCGTTGTAAAGTTTGTAAATGCATTGGCATTAGCTCCCCATTTTGAGAATTTTCCAAATGCATCTGTTTCATCTGGTTGTTCGAACATTTTATGCTCTAAGAAATGTGCTATACCTTCGTTTACTCTAATAGGTTCACTCTCTCCTATAGGAATAAATTCTAAGTCATTTGAGCCGTAATTAGTAGCTAAAACAGCATACTTTTTAGTAAATCCTTTTTTAGGCATAAAGTACACATCTAATCCATTTTCTAATTTTTCATAATATAATTCTTCTTTTAACAATTCGTTGACTATCTTTTCCATTATGCCCTCCCTATTTACTTAAGAAGTATATAGTATCTAGTTGAATATCTTTTACAGCATCTACTATATCTTCCTTTGTAGATTTATTTATCATATTTTTTATCTCATCTAAGTCACTTTTATTTTTTGCTATTGATTGAGAGAAATAGAAATCTGAAAGTCTTCCTATTTCGTCGTTTAAAGAATTTAAAGAATTTATAAATGCAATTTTAGCATTTGCAATTTCTGTTTCTGTTATATCTCCGTCTTTTAATTTTTGAACTTGCTCTTTTACTAATTCAACAGTTCTTTCATAGTTTTCAGCTTCTATTCCTGAACAAACCATCATTGTAGATTTGCTTTTTTGTATTGTAGAGTAAATAGTATAACAAAGACTTTCTTTTTCTCTTACATTTACAAATAGTTTACTATCAGCGCCTCCACCTAATATTCTAGAACCTAAAAGAAGGCTATAGTATCTCTCTTCATCAAGATAATCAACATTACATCTATAACCCATAACTAATTTACCTTGTGCTATGTCCATAGTTTCTTTTACTTCTTTTACTTCGTCTACTTCTTTATAGAATTCTTCTTTTGGTAAATCTATTATATCTCCTCTATCGAATGTAAATCTTTCTTTTATTAATTCTACTACTTCTGATTCATCAAATTCGCCTTCGATTATTATTTCTATTGGAGAAGTTTTTAATATATTTTTATAATGTTGATATAAGTTTACTCCATTTATATCGTCTAAATCTTCGATATAACCCTTCCCACTTATAGCGTATGGTTCTCCTTCGAACATAATTTCACTAGCTTGTTTCATTGCATAGGTACCTTTATCATTGATGATACCCATTATAGAATCTTTTAATATTTCTTTTTCTATTTTTAGGTATTCTTCACTAAATCCACCATCTACTATTAGAGGATTATTTATTATTTCGTTTAATAGGTCTATACAACCACCTAATATTTTTTCGTCTAAATATTTTTCATTTACACCTAATATACTAAATCCTAAAACTTGATGTTCTCCTCGTTTTGATGTTCCAGCATTTAGATATGAGCCGTATAGTTCTTCTTCTCTATTTGTCAATTGACCAAGTGTTTTATATTTATCGCAACCACTTTTTAAAATGCCTGGAAGTAGAGCATTTTTTGTAACTTCTTTTCTATCTAATTCTCTAAGTATATATACACTTACTAAATTTGTCTTAAATTTACTTTCTGGGATTAATGTAAGTTTTACATTTTTCCCTATTTCTAATGTCTTTAAATTTTTCATGTACTAGCTCCTTTTCCTTATTTTAACTATCCTATATAATAATACCTTATCTTCATCATATTTGCTATTTTATTTAATCATTCTTTTATATTATCTCTTTATTTTTACTATTATATACAAAAGTCAAATTGTTTACATATATCGTAGTTATGATGTATAATACAAGATGTATGTCTAAAATTATTGAGAAAAATAATTAATTTTTATATAAAAGAGAGGAAGATCATAATGAAATTAGGAATAGTAGGTTTACCAAATGTAGGTAAAAGTACATTATTTAATGCTATAACTCAAGCTGGAGCAGAATCAGCAAACTACCCATTCTGTACAATAGAGCCAAATGTAGGTGTTGTTGCAGTTCCAGACGAAAGATTAAACGTATTAAAAGAATTAAATAACGCTAAAAAAATAGTTCCAACTGCTATAGAATTCTGCGATATCGCAGGTCTTGTTAGAGGAGCTTCAAAAGGTGAAGGTCTTGGAAATAAATTCTTATCTCACATAAGAGAAGTTGACGCTATAGTACACGTTGTTAGATGTTTCGAAGATTCAAACGTTGTTCACGTTGACGGTTCAGTTGACCCAATAAGAGATATCGATACTATAAACTTAGAGTTAATATTATCTGATATAGAAATATTAGATAGAAGAATAGTTAAAACTACTAAAGCTTTAAAATCTGACAAATCACTTGCTGGTGAATTAGAAATGTTAAATTCTATAGCTGCTACTTTAGCAGAAAGTAAATCAGTAAGAACTATGGACTTTACTGAAGAAGAACAAGAATTCGTAAACAGCTTAAACTTATTAACTTCTAAACCAGTTATATATGCTGCTAACGTTTCAGAAGATGATTTAGCTGATGAAGGTGCTAACAACGAATACGTTGCTAGAGTTAGAGAATTCGCTGCTTCTGAAAATGCTGAAGTTGTTGTTGTTTGTGCTCAAATAGAAGCCGAAATATCTGAACTTGAATCTGATGAAGAGAAAAAAGAATTCTTAGAAACTCTTGGACTTGAACAATCAGGTCTTGATAAATTAATCCAATCATCTTACTCATTATTAGGACTTATGTCATTCTTAACTGCTGGTGAGCAAGAAGTTAGAGCTTGGACTATAAAAGTTGGAACAAAAGCTCCACAAGCTGCTGGTAAAATACACAGTGATATAGAAAGAGGATTCATCAGGGCTGAAATAGTAAACTACAATGATTTAGTTGAATGTGGAAGTGTTGCAAACGCTAGAGAAAAAGGTCTTGTAAGACTTGAAGGTAAAGACTACGTAATGCAAAACGGAGACGTTGTTAACTTCAGATTCAACGTATAAGATAAATATAAACTTATAAAAAGATAACTATTATCTTTTTATAAGTTTATAAGGCATAGCTTTTGGGCTATGCTTTTTTTATAAAAATTATATTTATATAACTTTATATATTAAAAAAGCTTACAATATGGATATCCATACTGTAAGCTTTTTATTAGTTGTGAACCATAACTTCTTGCGCACGACTTGCAAGTACTTTTTTAGCTTCTTCTCTTACTATATCTCTTTCTGAGAATGGAACTTTTACACCATTTATTAATTGGTATGTTTCGTGTCCTTTTCCTGCAAGTACTATCATATCGCCTTCTTGTGCTATTCTAACAGCTAGTTGAATAGCTTTTTCTCTATCTGGCTCTATTATATATTTACTTTTATCATCATATGATTTAGCTATATCATCTATTATTTTTTCAGGATCTTCAAAATCTGGATTATCAGATGTTAATATACTTAAATCACATTCTTTTGCAGCAACATCGCCTAATTCTTTTCTACGTATTTCAGTTCTTCCGCCAACTGAACCAAATAGACATATAAGTCTTTTGTGGTCGTAGTGTTCTAGTGTCTTTAATATATTTTCTAAACTAACTCCATTATGTGCATAATCTATAATTATAGTTGCATAAGGTAATGCAGATAAAACCTCTACCCTTCCGCAAACTTTTGCTTCAGTTAGGGCTTTTCTAGTTATTTCTTTTTTAACACCTAAATATTTACAAACAGATATTACAGCTAATGCATTGTAAATACTAAATATTCCTGGCGAACATATATAATAATCATCATTAGATTCTTTAGTTTTGCAGACAAAGTTTACACCTAGTGAATCTAAGTCTTTTGAGTATTGTATTTCAGTAGCCATTACATCAGCTTGTTTTTCTATACCGAAAGTTTCGATATTGCAAGTTGCAATGTCTATTATGTCTTTTGCATATTTATCATCTATATTGATTATTCCATGCTTAGCTAATGTAAATAATTTAGCCTTACATTCTAAGTAATTCTCGAAAGTAGGGTGTTCTTTTGGTCCTATATGGTCTGGTGATAAGTTTGTGAATATAGCAATATCAAAATCAACATGCTCTACTCTATGTCTTTGAAGCCCACCAGAAGATACCTCCATAGAAACACATTCTACTCCACTGTCTAACATCTTTCTAAATATTCTATGAAGTTCATAACTTTCAGGAGTTGTATTCACTGTAGTTTCTGATATGTTGTTGTAGAAAGTACCATTAGTTCCTACTACACCTGTATTTATTCCCGCTCTGTTTAAAACTTCACTTATATAGTTTGTAATTGTAGTTTTACCTTTTGTCCCAGTAACACCTATTATTTTTAATGATTTTGATGGATTTCCAAAATAATTTGCAGACATTTTAGATAAAGCTATTCTAGTATCTTCAACTATTATTTTTATAGCGTCATCTGCCATTTCTATATCATCTTGTAATACAAAGACTCTAGCTCCTCTTGAATATGCATCAAAGACATATTTATGTCCGTCTACTGTTTCTCCTTTAAGAGCAACGAACATATATCCTGGTTGGCATTTTAAAGAACTATAAGCTATGTCTACTATTTCAATATCATTAAAATCTTTTGAATCAGTATTAGAGGTAAAAGAAATACCTTCTAATACATTAGTTAATTTAACCATATGTCCTCCTATAGTTTCATCAATTTAATAATTATTCTTAAACAAATATTTCTTTTACTTTTCTATTTGATTTTATAATAGTCTGTCTTGCTAATACTTCTAATGAATCTATATATAGGTCATTACCTAAATTGTTGTCGTTTTTTAAGATAGATAACTCAGTACAACCAAGTACTATTCCATCACATCCATTTTCTTTTAAATGGTTTACCAATTTATTAAATTTATTCATATCAGCAGGTTTTCCACTTTTTATATCGTCATAAATTATCTCCATGACTTGCTGTTGTCTTTCATCATCAAAGACGAAATACTCCATATCAAATCTTTCACACATTTCTTGATATAATTTAGTTTTAATATTACCTGTTGTAGCCATAATACCTAATTTTTTATGACCATTTTCTTTAGCATATTTTATTGTCTCTTCAACAATGCTAAGAACTGGTATATTTACACTTTTATTTATTTTCTCATAAAAATAATGTGCTGTATTGCAAGTTATTACTATAAAGTCTACACCGAATTGTTCTAATTTTTGTGCATCACTAATAAGTACATCAGCTGGATTTTCATCACTTTTGCCTAAAATGTATGCACTTCTATCTGGTGTAGTTGCTCTATTTGTAATTACCATGTCTACATGTTCTTGATCAGTTTTAGCATCAGTCATATCCACTACCATTTTGTAGAAATAAACAGATGCCATAGGCCCTAGACCGCCCATTACTCCTGCAGTTATATTTTCCATATTATCACCATTCTTATTTACAGTATTTATTAAACTTTCTGATTTGATTTATGCTGTATAAGAAGATGTACCAACTTCTCTTAATATTCCCGCTTAAATCGTATTTATATCCAAATGATGTTGCTTCTTTTCCTTCTGAAGCTAATTGTTTACATTTGTTTACTAAATCTTTATTTTTAACAAATTTATATACTACATGTCTTGGTATAACTCTCCAGAAGAAAGGTTCTTTTTGTATTTTTAATTCTAATTCTTTATTTTCAACTCTATCTTCAACTACATATTTAGCTATGTTGTTTCCAGAACCAGTTACGTAGTAGTTACTTCTACCTTGTCTTAAGTTTATTTCAAATACTTTGTAAGTATTATCTCTTGTATCGTATTTTATATCGAAGTTAGAGAAACCAGTGTAGTTTATGCTTTCTAAGAAGTTTTTGAATTTAGTCATTACTTCTTCGTCATATTCAGTTATTATAGCTGCGTGGTTTCCTATTCCTTTTGGTGTATGTTCTTCAAGTAAAACATGTCCTAAACACATCATTTTTACTTTTCCGTTTTGGTCAGAATAACAAGTTAAAACTCTCATGTGTGAGTCATCACCTGGTATAAAATCTTGTACTATTAAAGATTTTTCATATCCATGTGAATATATTTCATCAGTTATTTGTTTGAATTCATTTGCATCTTGCACAATGTATGCTTTTTTCATTCCTGGGAATTCATGTTGGAAGAAAGTAACACTGTCTGATGCTTTTAAGATTACTGGATAGTTAAATCCGAAATCTACTACTTCATCACCTTTGTTAAATACGTGTGTTTTTGGGTAGTTAAGATTGTACTCTTCACATATTTGGTAGAAAGAGTCTTTCTCGATTAATTTGTCTTTTAATTCTTTATCTATATATGGAACTATATATTTTGTTGAAAGTATCTCTTTATTATCGATTATAAATTCAGCATATTCATCTTTACATCCATGTATGATAAATACTTTACCTTCTTCTGCTTCTTGATCTGGTAATTCTAATAATCTTTTTAAGAAAGCTTCTTCGTCTTCTATAGTCGTTCCTTCTCTGTAATCGATTATTTTACTGTGATTTGTTGCTCCTATACGGATTTTTCCAAATGCTATTGATTTTACTCCATATGCTTCATGGTAAGCTCTTGCAACAGAGTAACAATTTATATCTCCACCAACCAATACTGGTTGAATTTTTACGTTATTCAATTAGTCCACCTCTTATTTTTCATTTTAATTTATTTTCTTTCATTTTTATACAATGGTATTATACTTTATTTTAATTGATATGTCAAAGAACGAAGCGCTTGGAAATCGTTATTTTTAACAGTTTTAATATAGATTTATTTGGATAAATTATTTAACATTTGTTAATTTTATTTTTTATAATTTATCGCATTTTGTGACAAAAAAAATATGACAAAACACAATTTATATGCTTTGTCATATTTTTATTTTTAAGCTTTATATTGATTCAATTTCATCTTTTTTAAATTGCTTCATATCTAAGTTTGATTTACTTATTACTTTATTTAATTTATTTATATCACTTTGAGTTGAGTATGCAATATTTACAATTGCAAAATCTTCATAGTCCATATCTGCATAATAAAGTAATTTTTCTGATTTACTTTCTTCTAATACTTTATTAATTTGATAAACTAAACTCTCATCAAAACAAGTATTATCTTTGCTTAAATTTACGCTAACTTCTTTTTCATTTATTTTCATAGTAATAGTTCTATTTTTTAAGCTAGATTTTTCACTTATATCTGTTATCTTAATTTCATCATCTGAAATTTGTGAAATATAATCAATTATATCTTCATATGTGTATCCATAGTCTAATATATCACTATCAAATGACATTATATTTTTACTATTTAATTCTATGCTTTTATCTTCTTTTCTGGCGTCTATTAATACATCGTCTAAGTCTAAGTCTATATTAAATGTATTGTCAAAGGCATAATATGTTTCCCAATCTCCTAAGATACAATATTCCATAGTTATGGTTTTATTATCTCTAACTAAATTTCCGGTTAATGTAATATCGTCTCCTTGTTTGTATTGCTTTATCTCATCATAATGTTCATTTTCATCTTGATCAAATCTACAATATATCTTATATTGACTATTTTTTTTAGTTTCTAGCTCAACTTTAAGTACTCTATCATCCAATTCTTCTACTTTTTTTACCTTACCCGTAAGTTCTAAAAAAACTTGGTCATAGTTTAAATCTGCATTTTTTTCACTACGTTCATATTCTTCTATTAATTCATCTGATGAAATAGATATATCCTCCCAAAAATCACCTAAGAAGTTTTGTAATCCAAGATATTCTGATGAATCATTATTTTTACTTTTAGAGTTTATATTTATCAATATAATTCCTATTGAAATCAATATTAATATTAAAATTATAATAAACCCTATAAATACGGGGTTTCTCTTGATGAAATTTTTTTGTGTTTTTCCACATGCCAAACATCTATCACTGGTTATTTCTAATTTTTCCCCACAGTATTTACATACTTTACTTTTTTTCATATAAATTCCCCTTATTTTTCATTTTCCACAAATTATCATTCTATTTATATTATACATAAAATTACTATTTTACTATAGAAACAATTTTGTTATTTTTACCAAAAAGACCCAATCCTTAAAATTTAATGATTGGGTCTTAAAAATCTATATATATTTAATTTTATTAAATATCATAAGAATAATCAGCTATATTTTTAGAGTGGTCTGATATTCTTTCTAAGTTATTTAATATATCAAAATAAATAACACCAGAATCTACTGTACATTTTCCATCGTTTAATCTTTGTAGATGATGGTTTCTATATCCTATTTCTAATAAATCAACTTGTCTTTCATTTTCATGTACTTGTTTTCTAAGTTGTAAATTAATTTCTTCTAAACATTTCATAGAGTCAGTGAAGTTATTTATCGCTAAATTATATATTTCTCTAATTTCGTCTTCTGCATGTTCTGATAAACTAAGATTTTCATTAATTAAATCTCTACCTAATTCAGCAATATTTTCACCATGGTCTGATATTCTCTCTATGTCGTTAACTGCATATATTAAATTTGTAACTTTGTTACGTTCATCCTCATTTAATGATTCTTTTGATAGTTTAACTAAAAATGCAAGAAGTTGTCTTTGTATTTGGTTTACCTTTTTCTCCATTTCAAAAGTTTTTTCCACTTCTTCTCTTGAATTATTTAGTATACCTTCAATTGCATATTGTACAGATTCTTTAGCATAGTTAGCCATTTCTTTTATTTCTAAAAATGCATTTCCAACAGCAATGCTTGGTGTTTCTATCATTCTATCGTCTATATATTTTACATCTAAGTTTTCATGTTGTTCATCTTCAGTAACTGGTATTAATTTTAAAACTAATTTAACTATATATTTTGAGAATGGCAATAACACGATTACATTTACTACGTTAAATAATGTATGTGCGTTTGCTATTTGTCTTGCAACGTTGTTTGGATCTAAATAAGTTACAACTTTGCTTATTGGTATTGTAAATATAAACATAAATAGTATCGTACCTATTACATTAAATGTTAAATGCATAGTCGCTGCTCTTTTAGCATTTTTCGATGCACCTAAACTTGATAATAGTGAAGTAACACATGTACCTATATTATCACCATATAATATTGGTAATGCTGCACTCAGTGGTAAAATACCTTGTGATGCTAAAGCTATCAACATCCCCATAGATGCACTTGATGATTGAACTATACCTGTTATTAAGAAACCTGCTAGTATTCCTAATACTGGATGGATACCAACGAAAAGTAAAGCATCTCTGAATTGTGGTAAATCAGCTAAAGGACTTACTGCTTCTTTCATAAATTCCATACCCGTAAATAACATACCAAATCCTAATAATATCTCTGCATATTGTTTATGCTTTTGTTTTTTTGATGCTAAGTATATAATTATACCTATTCCTAATGCTATAGGTGCTATATCTTCTAATTTAAATGATACTAATTGTGCTGTAACTGTTGTACCTATATTGGCACCCATAATTACACCTATTGCTTGTGATAATGACATTATACCTGCATTAACAAAACCTACAACCATTACAGTTGTTGCACTCGAGCTTTGTATTATACCTGTTACTACAGCTCCTACTAAAACTCCCATTACTACATTACTTGTTAAAAATCCAATTATTTTTTTTAATTGTTCTCCGGCAGATTTTTGAAGTCCATCGCCCATCATATTCATACCGTATAAAAATAATCCTAGGCCACCTAGTAAACTAATTGCTATTTGCACGTCTGCTCCTCCTTAAGACTTATAAATTAATTCCTTTTGATAATACATTAAAAATCAAATTTGTTTGCTAAATCAAAGTTAATTCAATATTAAGATTATGTTAAATATGATATAGTCGTTAAAATTTGTATAAAAATGGTATATAAATCGTTTACTTTTGATTAAAAATCTTTAATTTATATACCACTTTTGTTAACATAAATATTTTCCCTAATTTGGTGTATTTTTATACTGTATAATATTATCTATTTATTTTTCTTTAATTAAGCCTTTTTTATAAGCTAAAAGCAACATTTTTAAATCATATATTTCTTCTTGCATTTTTTCTCCATCAAGAGTATCTCTCACATACATTCTACGAGCTATATCTTCTACAACTACTGAAGTTGATAATATATCACTTTCTTTTTTAATTGCGTCTTCTGCTGATGAGAATGGCTCATGAGCGACTAGTTGAAGTGTGTATGAGTTGTATATTAAAGTATATCCAGCTATACCTGTTTTTCCTTGATATGCTCTAGAAAAACCGCCGTCTATAACTAATATTTTTCCACCTGCTTTTATTGGACTTTCACCTTTTTTACTTTCAACAGGAACATGTCCAGTTATTATATGTGATTGTTCATAATCTAATCCAAATTCATCAAAAATTCTATTGCATATATTTTCATCTTCTCTCAATGTATAGTATGGATTTTTATTTTCTACATGAGTTTTTTTATCTGCAATAAAATATCTTTCATAAGTTGTCATATCATCTTTTCCAAATAATGAAGAACATTTACCTGTCCATAAGTACCACATCATATCCATACCAAATTGTTTTTCTGGACTCTTTTTATAGAAAAATCCTTTTCTCGCATAAGAATCCATTTGATCCATTAATGCTCTACCACTATACTCTTTTCCTTTTATCTTCATAGACATAAAGTTTCCTTTGTCATCAAGCGGGATACAACCATGTACTAACATATTTTTGTTTGCAATTAAGTATATACTTCCTTTTGAGAATAAGAATGAAACATGTTTTTGTAATTTTTCACTACCTTTAAATGAGGCTACTAATTTATCCATTACATTTTCTTCTTCTTTTGTCAATTTATATGGTGATTTTGGGTCTATAGTCGGGAAATTTGTATCCTTTAATTTATATACTTTTCCTTTTAAGTTTATAGTCCCCGCCTCATAATCAACTTTATCTAAAAGAAGTCTGTGCTTCATATCAAATTCTGGATTATTGTTAATTACTTCAGCTTCTAATTTAAATTGTATCATACTGATAGCTTTATGCATTTTTGCTATTAATGATTTTTCCTTAGTTGATACTTTTCCTTCTTCTGCTTTAGGCATAAATTCACTACATGGGTCATCTTTATATGCTTCCATCGCAAATGTAGCTAGAGGAAGTAGATTGATTCCATAAATATCTTCAACTATATCTAAATTTGCATATCTAGCTGATATTCTTATTGCATTTGCTATACAAACCTTTTGACCTGAGGCAGCTCCCATCCATAATATATCGTGATTTCCCCATTGAACATCTACATTGTGGTGATTTATAAGTGTATCCATGATAATATCTGGTCTTGGCCCTCTATCATATACATCACCTACTATATGTAATCTATCTACTACTAGTTTTTGTATAACTTTAGATAGAGCTATTATAAATTCTCTAGATCTATCTATTTCTATTATTGTTTCTATAATGCTTTTATAATACCCGTCTTTATGTGTACTACTTTCGTCTGGATGTAGTAATTCTTCTATTATATATTTAAAATCATCAGGAAGAAATTTTCTTACTTTAGATCTAGTATATTTGCTAGATGCATATCTACAAAGCTCTATAAGTCTGTGAATTGTTATTCTATAAAAATCTTCTAAATCTTCTTCTTCCTTTATAAGGATATCTAGCTTTTGTTCTGGATAATAAACTATTGTAGCTAGTTTTTTTCTCTCAGCTTCTGAAACAATATTCCCAAATAACTCCTCTATTTTTCTTTTTATAACTCCTGACCCGTTTTTTAGAACATGTACAAATGGTTCATATTCACCATGTAAATCTGACAAAAAATGTTCTGTCCCTTTTGGTAGACTCAGTATTGCCTCTAAGTTTATTATCTCTGCACTTGCACTCGATATGCTCGGATATTGCTTAGACAGCAACTTTAAATATTTAAGTTGGCTTTCCAACTGTTCATCCGGTATGTTATTTATTTTCATATTAAAATTCCTCCTAATATATTTTTACAAATTTAAATCTAATTTATCCTGTCCACTGTTCTTATATAAATTATAGCATACTCTTTATAGTTTTTTACTGAATTAATGTATATTCTATGCTTATTTATGTCGTATTATTTCTAATATTTTGAAAGTTTTTGTGCAACTTTGTAAAAATAAATTTATATTACATCAAAATTTTACACGTTATAAGAAAAGCTTTCAATTTCAATTAATTTTCTTATAAAAAAAATCCTTTCTTCTTGCGGTATATATGGATTTAATATACAATGTATTTATAAATTTAAAATATTATAAATATTTAGATAAATCAAATCAGCATTCCCTATAATTTTAAATATATAATTAAACATTGTAATTAAACATTGTGCATGCGAAATAGCCATAAGCTTAGATCCCCTTCTAATATTCTTATGGCTATTTTGTTATATATATTTAATTTTTATATAGCTCTAGTATATTGTTTTAACCACTCAACTTCATCTTCATTTAAATATGGTGAAATTTTATCAAATACTTCTTTATGATAGTTATTTAACCATACTATTTCTGATTTATCCATATATTCAGGATTTACACCATCTAAGTCGATTGGGGCAAATGTTATAGTTTCAAATTCCATAAATTGATCTAAGCCAACTTTTGGACCTCTTTGGCATATTAATTCGTTTTCGATTCTTATACCGTGGCTTCCTTCTATATATACTCCCGGTTCATTAGTTGTAACCATACCTTCTTCAAGTATACAAGAGTCATTTCTTTCAGGTACTATCTTCCATCTAAATCCATTTGGGCCTTCGTGAACATTCGATACAAATCCAATTCCATGACCTGTACCACATTTATAATCTATTCCTAAATCCCATAGTGGACCTCTTGCTAAAATATCTAAATTTAGCCCTCTGCATCCATATAAGAATTTAGCTTTAGATAGTCTTATCATACCTCTTAAAACAGATGTATAGTGTAGTTTTTGTTCTTCTGTAATATCTCCTAATATGTACGTTCTTGTTATATCAGTTGTCCCTGTATAGTATTGTCCACCAGAATCTACAAGTAACATTCCTTCTTGTTCTAATTCATATTCACTTTCTTTTGTGGCACTATAGTGCATCATAGCAGCATGTTCTTTATATCCTGAGATAGTCGGGAAACTTAAATCAAAACAGTCTTTGTCACTTCTTCTAAGTTGTTCTAATTTGTCAGATGCGCTTATTTCTGTTATTTTTATTTTTCCTATATTAGTTTTTAACCAATACATAAATTTAGTCATAGCGATACCATCTTTTATATGGCACTCTCTTATATTTTTAAGCTCAACTTCATTTTTTATTGCTTTAAATATAAATGTAGGATTTGGTGCATCTATTATTGATACATTAGAAGGTATATTTCTGTAAAGTTTGTAATTTACTGTAGTGCCATCTAATAAAACTACTTCATCTTTTTGTATAGTTTTTACAAAATCGTATATTTCAAAGTAATTTCTTACTTCTATTCCTATTTTATTAAATTCAGCTTTTATTTCATCATTTAATTTTTCTTCATCTACAAAATAATATACTTTATCTAAAGTTATAACTGCTGTAGATAAAACAACAGGTGTGTTATTTATATCGTTTCCTCTTATATTCAATAACCATGCTATATCATATAATGAATTTAATATATGCATTGTAGCATTTTGTTTTTTCATTATAGCTCTTACTTTAGTTAATTTATCTTGTATACTTTCACCAGCATATTTTACATCTAATAAAAACGCTTTATCTTTTGACATAGAAGGTCTATCTGCCCATAATTCATCTATCAAATCGTATTCATAAACTATATTTATATTTTTATCGCTATATTCTTTTTCATATCCATAGCCTTCTTTTGCATTTAGTACTCTTCCATCAAATGCTAAAGTATCACCATCTTTTAATACCCTGTTTAAATATTGTTCGACAGTTTCTACTCCTTGTTCTCCCATTTTAAATAATTTTATTGTAGAATCTTTTAATTGATCTTCTGCTTGGATAAAATATCTTCCATCAGTCCAAAGCCCTGCTTCCTCTAAAGTAACAACAACTGTTCCTGCTGAACCTGTAAAACCAGAAATAAATTGTCTACACTTGAAATAATCTCCTACATATTCACTTTGGTGAAAATCTGCAGAAGGAATTATATATGCAGAGATTCCTTTATTTTTCATAGATTCTCTTAATTTTTGTAATCTTTCAGTTATCATTTTTTCCCTCTTTTCTACTTAAATATTTATTTAATATATTATACTTCATTTACTTATTTTTCAATTAAAATATTTAATATTAATAGGTCTTTATAGTCTATAATTCAATTCTATATATTACTAAAATTTAATATTACTTTGCTTGAACATCATTTTTTTCTGGAATATAATTTATATATAGAAGTCTTTATTTATTAATATAAACTATTTTATATTAATTTTTAGAGGGGGGATATATTATGGAAACACAAAAAAATAACTTTTTAGGAGATAATACAAAATTAGTGTTGGAGTTTGACTATACAAACTGCTTTGACCTTATACATGAGTGGCTAGCTATTCCCTCTATAATCTCAAAGATATATAAATGCTTTTTTTATATTATGTGCATTCTTTTTATAATAAGCATATTACTAAGGCCAAATCTCCACCATATAATAATTAACTTTGGATTTGCAATAGTATTTTTCTTGGCTTTTATAGGAGGACACCAATTCCTTCACTTAATTGCCGCTTATATTATTGGTTGTAGAAATGTTAAACTAATGGTTTCCAAGGCAAATATATTTTGCTCTTGTGACAAAACTGAGCTCAACTCAAATAAATATATGTTTGTATCAATATTTCCATTTGCAATTACTACATTATTTAGCATAATAATTGCAATAATTTTTCCTGAATATTTGGGAGCAGTTTCTATTTTTAATATATTTCATTTTACAATATCAAACGGCGATATTGGTATAACTAATTACTTTTTAAATAACAAAGATACGTATTTTTATTGTAATCAAGATAAAAATACGGCTTATCTATATAAAAAATCTTAATCTAAAAAACCATCTTAAATATTAAGATGGTTTTTTAATTTTAAATAAATTATATATTATCTTTATATGGATAATTTATAATTATTATAAATAAAAAACTCTAGTTAAATTGGGGGGACCAAAATACTAGAGTTTTTCATTTAGGTTACTTTATTATTTAATTTTTTTTAAATCATCTACCATTTGATCTATATCTGCATGGCACTTGTCAGCTGAAGAACAGTTGCTACAACCACAGCCACAACTACTTTTGCCAGATTTTGACTTTTTGATAAAATTGCCAATTGTCGCAACCACTATTAATATCGCTACTATTGCAATTATCCAATTGATCATTTTAATTCATCTCCTATTTATACATTATACACTTATTTAAGTGAAATTTATCTAAAAGATAAACATACAAACATGGTATACGATGAATGCTACTATATAAGCAGTTATCATTTGGAATGCTATTGTTATTCCAGTCCATTTCCAAGAACCCATTTCTTTCTTTATAGCACCTACTGCTGCGAAACAAGGCATGCAAAGTAAGTTAAATGCCATATATGAGAATGCTGCTGCTTGAGTGAATACTGCTGATAATCCTGGAAGTGCTGCTGTACCTTCAGCTGCTGCTTCTGATACTGCATCTGCTGCACCGAATAATACACCGAATGTAGAAACTATATTTTCTTTAGCTATCCATCCAGTTACAACTGCAACTGATGCTCTCCATTCACCAAATCCAAGTGGTGTAAATATCCATTGTATTCCTCTACCTATACTAGCTAATATAGATTCATCCATTTCACACATTCCACTGAAGTTGAAACTAGATAAGAACCATATAAGGATAGTTGATCCTAAGATTATTGTTCCTGCTTTTATTGCGAATCCTTTAACTTTTTCCCATGCATGTATTAATACACTTCTTAAAGTTGGTATTCTATATTGAGGAAGCTCCATTATAAAGTTTGAAGTTTCACCTTTGAATAAAGTGTTACTTAATATTAAAGCTCCTATTACTGCTACTACTATACCTATCATATATATAGAGTAAATTATTAATGTTTGATTATATTGTGTAAATAAAGTTGCAGCAAACATTAAGTATATTGGTAATTTAGCTCCACAAGACATAAAAGGTGTTATCATTATAGTTAATCTTCTATCTTTTTCACTTTCAAGTGTTCTAGATGCCATAACTGCTGGCACTGAACAACCATATCCCATTAAAAGTGGTATGAAAGATTTTCCTGATAAACCAAATCTTCTAAATAATCTATCCATAACGAAAGCAACTCTCGCCATGTAACCACTGTCTTCTAAGAATGACATTAATAAGAATAATACTAATATTTGTGGTAAGAATGATACAACTCCTCCTACCCCAGCAAGGATACCATCGCCAACAAGTCCTGTTGCCCAATCAGCAGCACCCATGCTTTCTATTGCACCCATTATAGTTTCTGTAAATGGTCCATCCCAAAAATCAGTAACTATAGTTTGTAACCATACACCTATACCTAAAGGTCCTTCACCAAAAGTGATTGAGAATAATGCATACATAATTACTAAAAAGGCTGGTATAGCTATAATTCTGTTTGTAAGTACTTTATCTATTTTATCTGATGTTGTTTCTTTTCTTTGACCGTTTGCTTTAAGCGGTTTGCTAACTGTTTTATTTACTACTTCTGATATGAATTTATATCTTTGGTCTGCTATTTCAGCTTCTGTGTCTCCATTGAAGTCACTATTTGCTTTTTCTACTATTGAAGTTATTTTTGCTCTTTTATTTCCTGGTAATTTTTCAATTACTATTTCATCTTCTTCAAGTATTTTTATTGCTTGCCACATTTCATATGAGCTAGATTTGTGATTTTGATTATCGTTATCATTAAGTAGTCCCACTATCTCTGTTATATAGTTGTTAACTTGTGGTGAAAATACTTCTAAGTCGTTACTTTGTGTTTTTGATGAAGCTATCTTTTGTGCAGCTTCCATTAATTCATTTACACCTTTTCCATTTCTTGCAACTATTGGGATTACTGGTACACCTAATATTTTTGAAAGTTTTTTAACGTCTATTTTTGTTCCTGATGCTTCAACTTCGTCCATCATATTTAAAGCGATTACAGTAGGTATTTTAGTTTCTAATACTTGTAAAGTTAAATATAAGTTTCTTTCTATATTAGTACCATCTACTATGTCTATTAAAACATCTGGGTTTTCATCAACTATGTAGTCTCTTGCTACTATTTCTTCTGCTGAATATGGAGATAAAGAATATATACCTGGTAAGTCTACTATCTCTATTTCCTTATTTTTTTTATATTTACCTGTTTTTTGTTCAACTGTAACACCTGGCCAGTTACCAACATGTTGTTTTGAGCCGGTTATATCGTTGAATAATGTTGTTTTACCGCAGTTTGGATTACCTGCAAGCGCAATTCTTATACTCATTTCGTCTCTCCTCTAAATATTATTACATTTTACCCCAATTACGTCATGATTTTTAATGTCATATTAAATTATATAAGTGCTATATACTATATTTATTTTATATGATTTAGAACTATTTTAAATTTATATGTTCTGCCTCATCTTTTCGTAAACTTAATTCATATCCTCTTAAGTTTACTTCTATTGGATCTCCTAAAGGCGCTACTTTTACAACTTCTACATCTACACCAGGAGTTATTCCCATATCCATTAATCTTTTTCTTACTGGTCCTTTTTTACCAAGGTTAAGAACAACACCTTTTTGCCCTGGCTTTAAATCTTTTAACGTCTTACTCATAAACATTTCCTCCCAATTAAATTGTGCAACTATTGAACTATAATTTTGTTTGCCATGCCTTTGTTTAAAGCTATTTTAGACCCTTTTATCATTAATATTATTCCACTATTGTTTTCAGAGATTACTTCTATTTTTTCTCCAGCTATAAATCCTAAGTTTTGTAAGTGTCTTTTTACGCTTTCTTTAGCACGTATTTCTTTAATTATTTTTTGTTCGCCAATATTCACCATAGTTAATGACATAACATGCACACCCTCTCTTTTTATTTTACTATTTTAAAGTGACGGATAATTGATAGTTATTAATGATAATTATCAAAATCATTATTTAACGATATCAATTATCATTTTTATTTTTTATAGTTATATATTAGACCTTTTGGGTAAATTTGTCAACAACAATTGATAATAATTCTTATTTTAATTGTCCCGATTTTGCTATATTAAATTTGTAATTCTAGAATAAAATTTTACTTTACTTTTGATACTATATATAGGAGGTATGCTATATGTTTCAAGAGAAATTAATCAAATTTTGTTCACCTACATTAGTTGGCTTTAAATGTGGTAGTTTATTTAAGGTTAAGTGCGATAATTCATACCCACTAGATAAAATATTAGCCCAATATAATATCAAATATAACGGCAAAGGGGTTTTCTTCATCAATCTACTAAAAAGAGATAATTCTTCATTAATATATGTGTATAGACCTCTAAAGTTAACTAAAAATTTATCCTCTATAGCTGCACATAATTTCTTAAAATCATATGGATATAAATTAAACGATTTAGACAGTGATTTAAATTATCTTAAATATAGATTTGAATCTTTACAAAAAACACCCCACGAAATAGGAGTTTTTTTAGGCTACCCTATTTGGGATGTAAAAGGTTTTATTGATAATAAAGGAAAGGATTTTAAGTATTGTGGCACTTGGAAGGTGTATAATAATACCGACTATGCCAAGATTTATTTTAAGAAGTGTAAATACTATACAAATTTATATTGTAAATTGTTTAGCTTAGGAGTTCCATTAGAATATTTAATTTTAAAAAATAGCTTATAGATATAAATTTAAAATTAATGTATATCCATAAGCTATTTATTTTTTTCCTTTTTAAATTTTGAAATTATCTTTTCTAAAATGCTTATTTTCTTCTTATATGGTTTATCAATTATATTATCGTCATATTGGTCAAATTCTACTTGTTTATGTAATCTCAAATCATCTATAAATTGATTTATACAATCTCCTACAGACTCTTTATCTAAGCATTCTGAAGTTAGATATACACAAAAGTCTTCTGGCTTCATTTCTCTATAATCGATATTTTCTAATAGTGATTTTATTTTCAGGTTTGATTTATCCTTATCGTCGTATTTAATTACAACTTTATTCTCTTTTATTTCAAAAGATATAATGTATATTTTCTTATAGTCTTTATATATAAAATAAGGATACTCTCCTTCAAACTCATTTAGTTTTAATATAGGAATTATTTTATTTTGGATATAGTTATTGATATTTGTAGCAAATTTAGTATTTGGAAATTGATGTTTATCTTCAAAATCTTTACATGCATTTTTAATTGCTATTGAAAAATCTGAATAAATCCTATAAATAGGTTGGTAATAATAACAATGATTAGGATAATTATATCTATTTTCTTTATATTGTTTTAAATTATAATTATTATCATTTTTCCCCAATGCTTTTAAATTATTTAAGTATATCACTATTTCTTCTTTAATTTCATCTATCCCTTTAACTTTATCTCTATAAAATTCAAGTGCTTTTAATGCCTGTTCTAACTCAATTTTTTCTATATTTATATCGTTTGTTTTTAATAGATCTTCTTTATCTAGTGAAAATTCTTGATTGTATTGTTTTTTTAATTGTAATAAATTTAAGATAAGTATCAGCAAAGCATATTTAATTAGCTCTCTTTCTATATAATTGAGTCCATTATCCCCAAATATTTTGTATTTCATCAATATGTTTTTTGCTTCTTTAACTGCTAACAAAACTCTATAGTTATCTTTATTCTCGTCTTCTGATATATTTATCTTGCTATAATCCCAAAATCTTATCCTACAAATTATATCCTCGCAATATAAAACAACCTTATATCTTAATTCTTTATTATTTATATATAGAGGTATCTCATAGCCTTTATCTACCTTTTTAACATCTAATAATATTATTTCACTCTGCTTATTTATCTCTTCTAGGACTTTGTCTTTATTTTGTTGTATATTTATTAATTCTAATTTAATCTGGGCAAATTCGCCTAATTCTATATTAAATATTGATAAATCTTTATTTATAGAGACATCTATAAAATGGTTATAAGTATTTCCTATAGTATTGATTATTTCTTCATAATATTTATTCATAGGCACCTCCAGAATCTTAAAATTATATCTCTTACAAAAATTATAATAGATTTTTTAGATTTTATATATATTATTTATCATAAACATCAAATTTTACCTTAAAAAGGAAAAATATCTTTAGATTTAAATATCTATATTATATAATTGTATATACATAGTAAATATACTACAGGGGGACTACAAAATGGAAAATGGATTAATGAATAGCCGTATGATGGGCTTTACTGATGTTAGGGGATTAAATATATTAGAAGATGCTATAGCTAAATTTCCCAATGAAAATTATAAGGATATAGACATACAAAAAAGTCTAGACCAATATGATTTATTTAGAAAAGAAACTCAATTTGATGAGATATATGGAGATTCAGACAGAACGATGGATTTAGGTGATAATAAAGTACTACATATTTTTGAAGGCCGTAAATTCGAGCTTGCTTTATTTGACTCAAATGATGTCGCTATAGGAGCTGCCACTATATTTGGAGGGGGATTTAAAACTTATTTAAATGAAAAACAAATAGAAGAGATATTTGTAGTTCAATCAATTGAACTGAAATAATATATTTTAATAAATTTTTTATAATTATATATCAATCTTATAATTATATATCAAAATGGCGAACCAAATGGTTCGCCATTTTTTATATGTTAAATTAGTTATAATAAGTAACTAATTTATAAATTCTATTTTATATTAGACACAATATGATTCTTATTGATCAGCTAATCTCTTATAGCTTTCTAATCTATCTTTAGAAGATTGTTCAGCCATAGCAAATAATTCTTCAGCTTGTTCTGGGAATTGTTTAGCTATAGAAGCATATCTTACTTGTCCAAGTATGAAATCTCTGAAGCTTTCAGTTGGTTCTTTAGAATCTAATGTGAATGGATTCTTACCTTGTTCTTTAAGTTCAGGATTATGTCTGTATAAATGCCAGTATCCACATTTAACTGCATCTGCTTCGTTTTGTATAGTTTTACCCATACCACATTTTAATCCGTGGTTTATACATGGAGCGTAGCATATGATTAGAGATGGTCCATCATAAGCTTCAGCTTCAACTATAGCTTTAACGAATTGGTTATAATCAGCACCTATAGCAACTTGAGCAACATATACGTTACCATAAGACATTGCCATCATACCTAAATCTTTCTTTCTAGATCTCTTACCAGCAGCAGCGAATTTAGCCATTGCAGCAAGTGGAGTAGCTTTTGAAGATTGTCCACCAGTATTTGAGTAAACTTCTGTATCAAATACTAATATGTTTACATCTTCACCAGAAGCTAATACATGGTCAACACCACCGTAACCGATGTCATAAGCCCAACCGTCTCCACCAAGGATCCATTGAGATCTCTTAACTAGGTAGTCTTCTCTAGATTTTATACTTTCTATTAAAGCTTTTGCTTCTTCGTTTTCTGGTTGAGCGTTGTTTAATAATTCAACAACTGCTTTAGAAGCTTGTACTGAAGCAGCACTATCTTCTTTAGCATCTACCCAAGCACCTAATACTTGAGAACATTCTTCAGAACCACAAACGTTCATTAAAGCTTTCATATCATCTTCTAATTTATTTCTCATTTGTTTAACTGCAAGTCTCATACCTAAACCATATTCAGCATTGTCTTCGAATAAAGAGTTTGCCCAAGATGGACCTTTACCTTCATGGTTGCAAGTATATGGAGTTGAAGGTGCAGAACCACCCCAAATTGATGAACAACCAGTTGCATTAGCTATCATCATTCTATCTCCGAATAATTGAGTTACTAATTTGATGTATGGAGTTTCACCACATCCAGCACATGCACCACTGAACTCGATAAGTGGTTGTTTAAATTGACTTCCTTTAACACTGTTAGGGTTCATTAAGTCAACTTTTGGAGCAACTTTCTTAGTATCAACAGCGTAAGCCCAGTTATCAACTTCTTGTTCTTGAGTTTCTAATGGTTCCATAACTAATGCTTTTTGTTTAGCTGGACAAACGTCAGCACAGTTTCCACATCCTGTACAGTCCATTGTACTAACTTGCATTCTGTATTTTAATCCTTTTAATTCTTTACCTTTAGCATCAACAGCTACAAATGATTCTGGAGCTTGAGCTAATTCTTCTTCAGTTACAAGAACTGGTCTTATACATGCATGTGGACAAACAAATGAACATCTATTACATTGTATACAGTTTTCTGGTTTCCATTCTGGAACATTAACTGCTATACCACGTTTTTCATATGCTGCTGTACCACATGGGAATGTACCATCTTCGTATCCTAAGAATGAAGATACTGGAAGGTCATTACCTTTTTGAGCAACCATAGGTCTTAATATATCTTTTATGAATGCTGGTTCATCTACTTCTGGTTTTTCGTCTTCAACAGCATCAGCCCAAGAAGCTGGAACATCAACTTTTACTAATGAATCTATACCTGCATCAACAGCTTTATAGTTCATGTTTACTATAGCTTCACCTTTTTTACCGTAAGCTTTAACTATAGATTCTTTTAAGTATTTAACAGCATCTTCTACTGGTATTATATCAGCTAGTTTGAAGAAAGCAGCTTGACATATCATGTTTATTCTGTTTCCTAAACCTATTTCTTGTCCTATTTTAACAGCGTTTAATGTGTAGAATTGTATATCATTTTTAGCGATATATTGTTTCATTTCAGCTGGTAAATGTTCATCTAATCCTTCAGCGTCCCATATAGTATTTAATACGAAAGTTCCGCCTTTTCTAAGTCCTTTTAATAAATCATATTTGTAAACATATGATTGGTTGTGACAAGCTATGTAATCAGCTTCATCTAATAAGTAAGTTGATCTGATTGGAGTATCACCAAATCTTAAGTGAGACATAGTTATACCACCAGATTTTTTAGAGTCATAA
>OCHO01000159.1_pt1 | contig 74708 bp, 66 predicted proteins | sample 1538441 | NCBI WGS metagenome assembly OCHO01 (sample SAMN04571691, study PRJEB22368) | human gut metagenome | biome: human gut; material: stool | host: Homo sapiens | place: Luxembourg | collected 2012-06-29
GGCATATCTCCAGTAGCTTCATTTATTTTTCCTAAAACTTCGAAGTTTAATCCAGCCCAATTTTCTGGATATTTACCGTGTATATTACCTATACCAGCAGCTAAGAAGTCTATTCCTAAATCAGCTATTCTCTTACATTCAGCAGGGTCAGCAACTTCACCAGCACCTACAACACCGTCTTCTTCTCCACCTATAGAACCAACTTCTGCTTCAACAGATATTCCTTTAGAGTGAGCTAGGGCAACTATTTCTTTAGTTTTTTCTATATTTTCTTCTATTCCATAGTGAGAACCATCGAACATTACTGAAGAGAATCCAGCAGCTATAGTTTCTTTTGCGCCTTCAAAAGAACCGTGGTCTAAGTGAAGAGCAACTGGAACAGTTATGTTTAATTCTTCTAACATACCTTCAACCATTCCAACTATAGTTTTATATCCACACATATATTTTCCTGCACCTTCAGATACACCTAATATAACTGGTGAATTATTTTCTTGTGCAGTTAATAATATAGCTTTTGTCCATTCTAAGTTGTTTATATTAAATTGACCTACTGCATATTTTCCTTTTTTTGCTTTTACTAACATTTCTTTAGCAGAAACTAACATCTTATACCTCCATAAATTCAAAAATAGTTAAAAATTTACAAGACTTACCCATCAATAATATTATATACTTAAAAAGTGAAAACGTATAGACATAAATTGATAAAATTTTAATAACAAATAGATACTAGATATACATATAATATACGTTTTTGAGGTAAAATTATCAAAAAAGCTATACTTAATAAAGATTAAATAGATATATTATATATAAAATGAAGGAGGAAAAGCATTGTCTAAGAAACAAAGAATTGATAAAGTACTGTCTAATTTAGGCTATGGAAGTAGAAGTGAATTAAAGAAAATTTGTAAAAATGGGTTAGTAAAAGTAAATGGAAAAGTTATAAATAATCCAGGAGTACAAGTAGATGTGGAAAATGATGAAATAATATTTGATGGTGAAAAAGTAACATATAAAGAATTTATATATTTAATGTTAAATAAACCAGATGGATATATTTCTGCAACATTTGATAAAAGGGATCCAATAGTACTAGATTTAATTGATAAAGAAGATTTAGTATTTGAACCATTCCCAGTTGGAAGGTTAGATAAAGATACGGAAGGGCTTTTAGTTTTAACTAATGATGGCCAGTTAGCGCATAGGGTATTATCACCTAAAAAGCACGTACCAAAAACTTATTACGCAAAAATTGAAGGTGTTGTAACTGAAGATGATATCAAAGCCTTTGCTAAAGGGGTTACTTTAGATGATGGATACGAAACTATGCCAGCAGAGCTTGTAATACTGAAAAGTGACGAAATTTCAGAAATAGAGCTTACTATTCATGAAGGCAAATTCCATCAAGTAAAAAGAATGTTCGAAAGTGTAGATAAAAAAGTAATATACTTAAAGAGATTATCTATGGGTAAACTACAACTAGACAAAAATTTAGCACTTGGAGAATATCGTGAACTAACTGATGAAGAGATAAAAATGATAGAAGAAAGAGACTAAATTTAATCTTAAATTCAAATATAGCAAATTTACATAATAAAGGTTTTGATATAAAGGCAAAAATCTAATATAATTAGTAAGTATGATTTAAAAAGGCAATAATTATATAGATTAATAAAGACTATATATTCAAAATAAATGTTTATATTGAAAATTAAGATATTGACGGAGGATAATTTAGTGAAAAGAAGAGAAATTATTGAATTTGAAGTAGGCAAAATGGAGTTTGGTGGAACTTCTTCTACTATAATAGGAAAAAGAAATGTTCAAATGAAGGGCGGAATAACTGGTCAAAAAGTAAAAGCATCAGTAAAAAAAGCTAATAGCCAAAAAGCAGATGTTAAATTATTAGAAGTACTAGAAAAATCTCCACTAGAAACAGAACAAGCATGTAAACACTTTGGACAATGTGGAGGATGTACAATATTATCACTTCCATATGAAAAACAATTAGAAATTAAAAAACAACAAATACTAGACTTATTTGAAAGTCATGATATAAAAGGATTTGAGTTCTTAGGAATAGAATCAAGTCCAAACAATACTTGCTACAGAAATAAAATGGAGTTCACTTTCGGGAACGAAATGAAAGATGGACCATTAACTATAGGCATGCACAAAAAAGGTAGACATATAGATATAGTTACTGTTGATGGATGTATGTTAATAGACCAAGATTTCATAAAAATATTAACAGCTACAGAAGAATTCTTCAGAGCGGAAGGTTTACCATACTACAGAGGAAACGACCACAAAGGTTACTTAAGACACTTAGTTGTTAGAAAAGGTATCAAAACTAATGAAATGATGGTTATGATAGTAACAAGTACTCAATTAGATTACGATATGGATAAGTACAAAGATATGTTACTAGGATTAGATTTAGATGCGGATTTAGCAAGTGTACTACACTGCTTAAACGACAACTTAGCAGATGCGGTTAAATGTGATGAACTTAGAGTTTTACACGGAAGAGATCATATATATGAAGAATTATTAGGTCTTAGATTTAAAATATCTCCATTCTCATTCTTCCAAACTAACACATTAGGAGCTGAGAAATTATACGCTATGGCTAGAGAGTTTGTTGGAGACTATAAAGATAAAGTTCTTTACGATTTATACAGTGGAACAGGAACTATAGGACAAGTTTTATCTCAAAAAGCTAGAAAAGTTTACGGAATAGAAATAGTAGAAGAGGCAGTTGAAGCTGCAAACGAAAATGCTAAATTAAACGGATTAACTCACTGCGAATTTATTGCAGGTGACGTTGCTAAAACAGTAAACAGCTTAAAAGAAAGACCTGACATCATAATAGTTGACCCACCAAGACCAGGTATACACAAAGATGCTATTAGAGATATATCTAAATTTAATGCAGAAGAAATAATCTATATATCATGTAACCCAAAAACTTTAGTAGTTGACTTACAAGGATTTGAAGGTTACGGATATGAAGTTAAAAAAGTTAGATGTATGGACATGTTCCCAAATACACCACACTGCGAAACTGTAGTATTATTACATCGTAAGTAATGACGGAAATACAAAATTTTAGCCATTTTCATAAACATATAGTATTTGTGTGATATGGAAAAAAATAAAAAATAAAGGGTTGACAAACTATTTTGATGTGCCTGTATTTATATATGGTGTGAAAATACAAATGAATAAAAGTTTTTATTATATAAATAGATATTGAATTTTTGAATTTAATATCTATTTTTTATATAAAAATATATTAAGATAAAAAGTTAAAGTATTTGAAAATGTTTTCGGAATATTAAGCGATAACTTATATTTTTACAGAAATAGGATAATGGAAACATTTTAGGGAAAGGTGTATAATAAAGTGAAAATATGGAATATAAAAAATATTATTGGGCTTAGGGGAGGAAGATTGTTATGAAATTGACAAAAATAATTCTTAGTAACTATAGGTGTTTTGGAAAAGAACCTACAACTATTGAAATTAATAATTTAACTGGATTTATAGGTCATAATAGCAGTGGAAAAACAGCTTTATTAAGTGCACTTATGAAACTTTTTGGAGAAAAATCTAGTGATAGAATTATTGAAAGATCAGATTTTCATATACCTGAAAGTATTAATCCAGATGGTGTTACTAAGAATGAATTATATGTTGAAGCACAATTTGAGTTTCCTGAATTGGAGGGAGATAGAGACAGCGTATCTATACCAGTATTTTTTAAAAATATGGTTGTTAGTGAAGTAGGTGGAAAACCTTATTTAAGGATTAGGCTTGAAGCAAGTTGGGAAAAAAGCTCAAATCCTGAAGGAAGTATTGATTCAAATATATACTATATAACGTCAACAAAAGAAGAAATAAATCCTGAAGATAAGCGTAGTATTAAAAGATATGACCTTGATCAAATAAAGATGATTTATGTACCTGCCATTAGGAAGCCAGATGAACAATTAAAAAATGTCTCAGGAACAATAATTTCAAGATTATTAAATGGTATAAGTTGGTCAGAACAAACAAAGGCAAAAATTAAAACGAAAGTAAGTGAAACAGAGGAAATTTTCTTTGAAGAAAAAGGAGTTGAATCATTAAAGGAATCACTAGAAACTCAATGGAATAGTTACTATAAAGATATTAGATACTCAAATCCAAAGATAAACTTTAATAGTACTGACTTAGAGACAATTTTAAAGAAAGTTGAAGTAACTTTTTCACCTACAGAGACACATAGGGAGTATCATGTTGAAGAGCTTGGTGATGGTTTACGTTCTTTATTTTATCTTTCACTTGTAAATACATTTTTAGAAATTGAAGAAGAAATTCTAGAATCTATTAATGATGATAAAGAAGAAGATATATTTACACTAATACCACCTGTGTTAACAATTGTTGCTGTTGAAGAACCAGAAAATCATATTTCACCCCATCTTTTAGGAAGGATAGTTGAAAAATTGAATATTATTTCTAAAAAAGAGAACTCACAAATAATATTGACATCACATTCACCAGCGATAGTAAAAAGGGTTGCACCAACAAATATAAGATATTTTAGGATTTGCAAGGAACATGAATGTACAAAAGTAAAGTCAATTATATTACCAGATGAGGAAAAAGAAGCTGAACAATTTAAATTCGTAAAAGATGCTGTAGTGGCATATCCTGAACTTTATTTTGCAAAACTTGTTGTATTGGGTGAAGGTGACAGTGAAGAAATTATTATAAAGAAGATGATTGAATTAAAAGAGAAATCTGTAGATTCATCAGAAATTTCAATAGTACCATTAGGTGGTAGGCATGTAAATCATTTTTGGCGTTTATTAAAGGATTTAGAAATTCCATTTATTACTTTACTAGATTTAGATAGAGAAAGAGATGGGGGCGGTTGGGGGCGTATAAAGTATGCAATACAACAATTAATAAAGGTTGGTTATGATAAAAATACATTGCTCACAACAACTGAAGAAATTGTATCGGATCAAAATTTTGAAAATATGCATAATTGGGATGTAAATAAGACTGAAACCATGGCAAGATGGATTAAAATGCTTAAAAAGTATGATGTTTATTTTTCATATCCATTAGATATAGATTTTGCAATGTTACAATGTTTTAAAGATAGATATATTTCAGCATTAACAAGTAGAGAAGGTCCTAATATAAAAGGTTATGGAAAAATACAAGATATTGTGATAAATGAAGACACTGAAGAAGGAATAAAAAATGTTTATAAAGCTAGAATAGCTAGTGATATTAAATCAACTTTAAAACAAGAAGGTGGCGATGGATCTACTTATACTGATGAAGAGAAAGAACTTATGATATGGTATTCATATTTCTTTTTGGGAAGAGGGAAACCAACTACTCATTTATCTTTATTTTCTAATAACACAGATATAGATTTTGAAAGTTTTCCAGAATGTTTGAAGGAATTTATAAATAGGGTTGTTAAAAAGACGGTAGATGATTTAGGAGATGAAAAGAATGAAGAGTAATTGGATTTCTAAAGAAGATTGGTATCCAGCATCAGGATTCAAACTAGAAGTTGAGGCTATGAATACAGTTATTAATGATAAAAATACGCTTGTTGTAGCTGGTCCTGGAGCTGGAAAAACAGAATTATTAGCTCAGAGAGCTTGCTTTTTACTACAGACTAATATATGTAAATTTCCTAAAAAAATACTTGCTATTAGTTTTAAAAAAGATGCAGCTGAAAATTTAAAAGAGCGTGTAGAGTTGAGATGCGGGAAAGAATTAGCATCAAGATTTGAATCAAAAACTTATGATGCTTTTTCAAAAGAAATTGTAGATAGATTTAAAAATAGCTTAGATGAATCATATAGACCTTCAAATAACTACAATATAGCAAAAAATAGTGATGTTAGAAAAGCCTTTGAAATAGCAGGATTAAATTTCAAAGGAAATCAAACTGATTTTAATAGAATGTATGCAAATAGACTTTCTATTAAAAAATTACCATTACAGACAGATTTTACAGACAAAATTTTTGTAGACGCCTGGAATGTATTGCTTACAGGCAACAAAGACAATAATTTTGAGAGTTTACTTACTTTTGAGATCATATCGCGTTTAGCTGAATACTTGATAAGAACAAATAAGTATATTAAGAAAGCAATTGAAATGACTTATAGTCATGTATTTTTAGATGAATTTCAAGATACTACATCAATTCAATATGACCTTGTTAAAACTTGTTTTTGGGAAACAAAGACAATAATTACTGCTGTAGGTGATAGTAAACAAAGAATTATGTTATGGGCTGGTGCTAGAAAGTTGATATTCGAAGATTTTCAAAATGATTTTTTAAGCCAAAAAAGAACTTTGATTATGAATCATCGTTCAGCCCCAAGACTTATAGAGATTCAAAAATTGATGTATAATAGATTGAACGAAGACACAATTGACTTACAAACTAGTGAAAAGTGGAATCATGAAGATGGAGAAGCATATTTAAGAATTTTTAAAAATTACAAAGAAGAAGCTGATATCCTTAGTAAGGAAATAGCTAAATTAATAAAATCGGGTATAAAAATTAATGACATATGTATATTAGTAAAGCAAAGAGTTGATGTTTATTCAGAACATATTATAAATAAACTATCTGAACTTAATATTAAGGCACGTAATGAAGTAGTATATCAAGATTTATTAAAAGAAGATATAATAAAAATACTGATTTCACTTTTTAGATTGGCATCAAGTGATAGGAGACCAGATGATTGGGATTATATATATTGTATTCTAGGGGAATTATATGGAATAGGACAAGGTTATACTCCGAAAGTATTAAGTGATTTCATTAGAAAAGTAGAATTAATGATTAATGATATTAAGGAAAATTTAAATGTTACTGATGAAAAACAATTTTTAGATTTAGTTGATTCTAAAGTTAAAGAGATTTCATATGAAAAATTTGCATCAAAGTTTCAACAATATAAATCTAAACAATATTTTGATTATTTGGTAGATCAATTTAAAAGATTAGTGTGGGTTGAATATAATGAAACCAAGGATTGGATTAAGGCTATTGATAATTTTGAAGGAAAAAATTCAATTCCAATAATGACAATTCATAAAAGTAAAGGTCTTGAATATGATACTATATTTTTTGTAGGATTAGAAGATTCAGCATTTTGGAATTTTAAAAATCAGCCAGATGAGGATAGATGTGCATTTTTTGTTGCATTATCAAGGGCTAAAAGAAGAATTGATTTTACATTTAGTTCAAGTAGACCAGCAGGATTTTCAGATGTACAGAGTCATGATTGTATTAATGAATTTTACGAATTATTTGAGGATAATGATATTGTAGAAAAAATAGAGTATTAACTTGAATTATTTAATATAGTTATTTAAGATGAAAAAATTTGAAACTATAGAAAACTTATTATAGTGTATTTTAAAATATTAGTTAAATAAAAAGGCATTAAATTATATATTTTATGTCTTTTTTATTTGAAATTTTAAATATAAACTGTGACCAACATAATTTTTTGTTGTCTTATTATATGAAAGGAGGAAAAAACTTGGAAGACCATAATATTGTAGATCTATATTGGTTTAGAGATGAAAATGCTATATCTGAGACTGATAAAAAGTATGGGAGCTATTGTAGCACAATAGCAAACAATATTCTATATAACCTTGAAGATTCAAAAGAATGCGTAAATGATACATATTTAAAAACATGGAATTCAATTCCACCGACAAGACCGAAAATTTTAAAGGCATTTCTAGGTAAAATTACAAGAAATTTAGCTTTAAATATTTATAAAAGCAAGAATTGTCAAAAACGCAAGGGAGAAGTGCCACTAGTTCTGGATGAATTAAAAGAATGTATACCTAGTCAAAATGATATTGATACAGAAATGGAAGAAAAATATCTAACAAAATATATAAATGAATTTTTAAAATCTTTGCCAAGGGAAAAAAGGATAATAATAGTTCAGCGATATTGGTATTTATATTCTATAAAAGATATTGCTGAAAAAAATAATTTAAGCCAAAGTAATGTGAAAATGACATTATCAAGGTTTAGAACAAAATTGAAAGAGTTTTTAGAAGAAAGAGGTCAATATATATGATTGATGAAAATAAATTTCTGGATGCATTTGGAGATATAGATGACGAGTTTTTACTTGAGGAGTATGATAACTATAATAAGTCAAAAAAAATTATAAGGTTTGAAAAATACTTGAAAAAAGCACAAAATATAGCACAAAAAAATCATAAAAAATTTATAAGTATTGCTTCAGTTTCAATAATTGCTATAGCTATAGGTGTAGTATTTTTCAATCAAAAAACAAATACTCTAGATAATATAGTATTAAAAGAAGATGGAAATGAATTTATGAATGATGAAAATAATAAAGTATCAGGTTTTGATTCAAAAAAAAATCTATTAAAGGAAGTAAGTTCAATCAAAAAAATGGAATCAGATTTAGGATTTACTGTTCCGGTTTTAGATAAAGAAGTTGATAAGTATTTTGTTATTGGAGAAAAAAATAGAGATAAACAGGGACGAATAATATACAAAGATGGTACTGAATTTGATATAGCAAAAGGAGATAAAGATATAATCGAAATTCCTGATGGAAAATTTTTAAAAACAGAAACAATCCAAGGAGTAAATATTTCATACTACAGTGCAGATAGTATAAATTACGTAATTTGGAGCAATAAAGGATATTCTTATTCATACCAAAATATATATGGAAAAATAGACAAAGCAGAACTTAATAAATTGATTAAATTAACAAATAATTAATTGATAGTGAAAAAAAGTAGGATTTAGGAGGTAAAATATGAAAAATAAAATAAAAATATTAGGATTAAGTGCATTTATAGCAACAGGTATGGTTCCACTTGGGTCTACACAAATATTTGCTAATGAAATAAACCCAACTCAAGTTGAAGAACGAAATTTAGATATAGAGGAAGATTATGATATAGATGATAATCTAGAAGATGTAGATGAAAATGAAGATATAGACGATAGTGAAATAATACCAATAAATGATTATGTTGAAGATGATCAATCAGATAATAATCAAGAAGGTCAAGATAATTCAGAAGATATAAATGAAAATAAAGATAGAGATTCTAATGGAGCACAAGATTCAGAGGATAATAACGAAGATGAATTATTAATAGGGCAACCAAAGAGTAATGATATTCCAAAAACTTCTGATGCAGGGGTTGGAGGATATATAGGAGTTATCATAGCATCTATAGGTGGTTTACTTGCAGTAATTAGAAAAATGATATAAGTTAAATTTAGATTACCTATGTTCAAAGTTGATTTAAATAAATTATAAAAATATTTGACTGTTACATATTAAAATTTGTAACGGTCTTTTTTTATGATGAATTATCATATTAAGTGCAAAAAATATAGTATAATACATCATTTTTCTGTAAATATTAGACAATGCATAGTTTTAAATATATGAAAATAAATTAAGTTAGTTTTGTAAAAAATGAGAAAATAGGAAACACTATGTTAAAATAGACATATTCATATAAAATTTTATAGGTATAGTTTTATATAATAGGAGGGTTAGGAAAAATAATTAGTCGAATAGGAATTGTAACAGATAGTCATAGCAGTATTACTCAAGATGAGGCAGACAGATTAGGTATAAAAATATTACCTATGCCATTTTATATTGGTGGAGAGTGTTATTATGAGGGGAAAAATATAACTCGAAATGAACTTATGGAAAAATTGATTAACCAAGAAGATATTAGCACATCACAACCATCACCAGAAGACGTTATGAATTTATGGGATGGTGTTTTAGAAGAATACGATAATATTTTATATATGCCTCTTAGTAGTGGATTAAGTGGTTCATATTCTACTGCGGCAATGCTCGCACAAGAGGAAAAATATAAAGAGAAAGTTTATGTTGTGGATCATGGGAGAATATCAACACCACTACATCAATCAATATTGGATGCATTAGAAATGATAGAAGAAGGACTTTCAGCTAGCGAGATTAAATTAAAATTAGAACAAGCTAAACAAAAAATGGCGATTTTTATAGATGTAGATGATTTAAAATATTTAAGACGTGGCGGAAGAATATCATCAGGTGCTGATGATGAAACAACGCAAAGATGGGTGCAAGATATTAAAGAAGCATTTCCGGGGCATGAAGTAATGTGTGATTATTTATCATTTGGAGTTACTTGTCATACAGGACCAGGGGCATTGGGTATTGGATTTTCATGTAGACCGTAAAATTTTATTAATTGTTATGATAAAACAGGAGTGCTAGAATTACATTATCAGATTAAATTTCAAAATATATTGGGGGTATATATGGAAAATAATTTAGATAGATTTTGGGTGAGTTTTAAACAATGGTATTTATACGAATTACCACAAAATAATTTAATAAAAGAGCAATTTATTAGTTATGATGAACATGATGATGCAAAACCTTATTTAGATATAGATTTTAATCATTATTATAAATTAAACTTTGGTGTAGAATACGATGGAATTTTAGAAAAGGATGAAACAATCACAGTTAAATCATTAAAGATGCTAACGGAGTTAACATATTTAGAATTTATAAAGGATAGGTATGCTTTCACAGTAGATGTAAATAAAAGATTGGTGAAATTTAATATTCCATTGAAGCTTAGAAATGGAGTACTTATTTCAGTAGGGCATAAAAGTTCAAATGAAATAAAATATATTTATAATTATGAGCAGCTTGAAAGAAAAATCAATTATTCAGAGGAATTAATTATAAGTGATGAGTTATTAGATAAAAAAACAGCATTAGATTATATAACAGATTCACTACAATATATAGTCTCGATAAATGATGGCGATGGAATTAAGATGAAAAATCAAGAAATTGCACTATTAGTTGGAGAAAATAGAGATAGCAAAGTTTATACAGTTATACATAATGAGTTATATGAAATCAATAAAATAATAAATGAGTATTTTGATATTAGACATAATGAATATTTAAATAAAGCTAAACAAAAAAGAGAAGTTTTGAATGATAAAGATTTTATAGAGTATTTATATAATCGAATATATTCGTTATTATTTCTTTTAAGAATAAAATGTAACAACCAAGAACTAAATGAAATTTAATTATATCAAAATATATTTTAAATTAAAATAGAGGAAATACTAGATGAAAATTAATAGATTATTTGAGATAATATATACTTTACTTCAGAAAGAACGTATAACAGCAGAAGAATTAGCTGAACGATTTGAAGTATCGACGAGGACAATTTATAGAGATATAGACGTTTTATCGTCTGTTGGAATACCTGTTTATATGATGAAAGGAAGGGGTGGAGGAATTGCACTTTTACCGAACTACATACTAGATAAGACTATTTTGACAGAAGATGAAAGAAAAAATATACTTGCCTCTTTAAGAGCAGTTGAAGCAGTGGACACAAACAATTCAAAAGAAAAACACGAACTGATTCAAAAGATAAGTAGTTTATTTGGAAATTCATATACAGATTGGATAGAGATAGATTTTTCATCATGGAATGATTATAAAAACCAATCTGAGATTTTTCAAATTTTAAAGTCAGCGATACTTAGTAAGAAAAAAATAAAATTTGAGTATTCAAACTCTAAAGGAGAACAAACGCATAGAAAAGTTGAGCCTTTAAAACTTTGCTCAAAAGGGGGAGCATGGTATTTGTATGGATATTGTGATAAACGTTGTGATTATAGATTTTTTAAATTAACGAGAATTAATAATTTAATTATAATAAATGAAGATACTATACATACTGCACCATCAAAAATATTACTAACTAAAAATACATACAATAATACAAAATATATTCACATGAAATTGCATATACAAAAAGAAATGGCATATAGAGTTTATGAGGAATTTGATAAATTTATAATAATAGAAGATGGAAGTTTTATAGCAGAAATAGATATGCCAAAGAGTGAATGGATAATTTATTATATCTCTACTTTTGGTCCATACTGTGAAATATTAGAGCCAATACAATTGAGAAACGAATTTAAAAATTACTTAGAACAAACACTAAAGATATATAAGTAATATATAAAAAACTTATAAAATATGACATATAGTTATCATATTAAACTTAGTATAATTATCTCAAAACATAGTCAAATATTAAATTATGTTAGGAGGTATTTTTATGGAATATGAAATAGTAAATTTAGATGAAAAGATACTTGTAGGTGCAAGCGCAAATACATCAAACAGTTCTCCAGATATGAGTAATGTTATTGGTGGTTTATGGGGAAAATTTTATCAAGGGGGAATTCATGATAAAATTAAAAATACAGTTAATGAATTTGCAATAGGACTATATTCTGATTATACAGAAGATAAAAATGGGTATTGCATTACTGTCGGAAACGAAGTTTCAAGTTTAGATGAGAATAATAAAAATTTAGATGTTAAAATAATTCCTGCTGGAAAATATGCCAAATTTTCTATATGTGGAAATATGGTTACAGCTGTTGTAGATGCATGGCAACAAATTTGGCAAATGGACTTAGACAGAAGTTTTACTGGCGATTTTGAAGAATATAAAAATGCTGATGTAGAAAATGCAGAAATAGATATTTATGTTGCATTAAAATAATTAAAATTTATAAAAATAAAAATTAGTAGTTGTAAATATAAAATTAATATGATATATTATTGCGATAAATAATATATGATACTTATATAAATTCATAATTGGATGAATGTTTCTACAAACTACCGTAATAGTTTTGCTATAAGTTTTTTCGAACAGCAAAACTATTACGGTAGTTTTTTATTGTGTAAAAAAATAACAAACTAGGAGGAATTATGGAACTAGTAAATGAAAACAAAATTTTAGAAGAAGAGAAAATTTCAAAACTTTTATTAAAATTCTCTGTACCATGTGTAATGGGTCTTTTAATTAGTGCATTCTACAATATTGTAGATCAAATTTTTATTGGAAATAGTACACTTGGCTATTTAGGAAATGCAGCTACAGGAGTTTCATTCCCGGTAATCTGTATTGCAAATGCATTTGCATGGTGTGTGGGAGATGGTGCAGCATCTTACCTGAGTATTTGTGCTGGAAGGAAAGATACGGATAGTGCACACAAATCTGTTGGAACGGGAATTACTGTAACTTTACTTATTAGTATTGTACTTATGCTTATATGTGAGGTTGCAGCAGTACCACTTATGAGTCTTTTTGGAGCGTCAAATCAGACTTTAGACCTTGCAGTAACTTATTTCCGTATTGTGGCAGCATTTTTCCCGTTTTATTTATTATTAAATGTAATGAATAGTATGATTCGTGCGGATGGAAGTCCTGGATTTGCTATGAAAGCAATGGTGATGGGAGCTATTATAAATATTATTTTAGACCCAATATTCATCTTTTTATTAAAATGGGGAATTGCAGGTGCGGCATGGGCAACTGCAATTGGACAAGTAGTATCTTTTGCAATATGTGCAATTTATTTCTTTAAGCCAAAGAGTTTTAGACTGAAAAAGAGTAGCTTTGTACCTAATCTACCTATTTTATCTAAAATGATTAATCTTGGAGCAGCAACTTTTATAACACAGATTTCAATTGTAGCGGTGACATTAGTTTGTAATATGACACTGGCACGTTATGGTGCATTATCAAAATATGGTCCGGATATTCCGATTTCTGTGTTTAGTATCCAAACAAAAGTATATACAATCGTTTTAAATATCGTAACTGGGATTGTGCTTGGAGGACAGCCGATTTTTGGATATAACTACGGAGCAAAAAGAATGGATCGTGTTCGTGAAGCTTACAAAATAGTATTTCGTGCCACTTTAATTACTGGTATAACAGCGACGATTATTTTCCAATTATGGCCGAAAGAAGTTGTAGGAATTTTTGGGTCAGGAAATGAATTATATCAAGAATTTGCAGTAAAAACATTTAGAATTTATTTATCTCTTGTGACAGTTACTTGCCTTGTTAAAATGACAGCAGTATTCTTCCAATCTATTGGAAAATCTAAATATGCAGTTATGGCATCTGTTATACGTGATATAGTTTGTTTCACACCATTAGCAATAATATTACCTTCTGTTTTAGAAGGAGCAGAGGTTGGAACAGGAATTAATGGAATTTTATATGCAGCACCGATTTCGGATTTAGTTGCTATTGTTGTGATTCTTATACTAACAATTTCGTTCTTCCGCAAATTAAATAAGGAAACAGAAGTGGAAGTGGAAAAACAGGAAGAATTAGTTGTATAAGCATCTTATTAGTATGATGATTATACTGATTCTAGGAACATAAAATACTTTTATAGTTATCAATCTATATTTTAAAGGGTTATAAAATATAGATTGATAAAAAAATATGACTTAAGCATAACATAAAAAATGTTATGCTTTTTTTAATAATTAAAAGATATATTATTTATTAAATCTATAGCAAAAATAAAATATTATATAATTTATATAGATAATAGATTATATAATTTAAGGGGGTAGGAATATGAAACCAATTATAGGGGTTATTCCTCTTTGGGATGATGAAAAAGAAAGTATATGGATGTTACCAGGATATATGGATGTATTAGAAAATAATAATGCAATTCCAATGATACTACCTTTATCTACATGCAAAGAGAATTTGGACAAGTGTTTTGAATTAGTAGACGGTATTTTATTTACAGGGGGTCATGATATAAATCCAAAACTTTATAATCAGAAAAAGAAAGATACATGTGGATTGCAATGTGACAGACAAGATGAAATGGAGAAATATCTATTTGAAAAATCTATTAAAAATAATAAACCTATATTGGGCATTTGTAGGGGAATTCAGCTATTTAATTCTCTATTGGGTGGTACATTATATCAAGATTTAAAAACTGAGTATAAATCAAATATTAATCATACAATGGAAAAGCCTTATAATAGAGGTGTTCATAATGTTAATGTTTTAGAAAATACGATATTACACAAAATAGTTGGTGTAAATAAATTATACGTAAACAGTTATCATCACCAAGCTATAAAAGATTTAGCACCAGGATTAATTGCAAATGCAATATCCGAAGATGGATTGATAGAGGCAGTTAGTATGCCAAACAAAAAATTTGTTATGGCAGTTCAATGGCATCCAGAATTTTTGTGGAAAGATAGTGAGGAAAATAATTTAATAATTGATGAATTTATAAAAAGTATTTAGGATAGAAGGAAAGGGGAAAAATAATGAAAGAGGTATTATTATGAAAATTATAATTTCACCAGCAAAGAAAATGAATATAGATGATGATATTTTTGAGTGTAGAAGTGAGCCTGTATTTTTAAATAAAGCAGAAGAACTAATGAATTATTTAAAAGGTTTATCATATGAAGAATGTAAAACTATGTGGAAATGTAGCGATAAACTAGCTCAATTAAATTATGACAGAGTTTTAGATATGGATTTAAATTATAGATTAACTCCAGCAATATTTTCATATGAAGGTATTCAATATCAATATATGGGACCAAGTGTACTCAGCCAAGATGCAATTGAATACCTGCAATCTAACTTAAGAATATTATCAGGATTTTATGGCATCTTAAAACCATTAGACGGTATTGTTCCATATAGACTTGAGATGCAGGCAAAACTTATAAATCATAAAAATAAAGATCTATACGAATTTTGGTCAGATAATATAGCAAACAATTTATTTGAAGAAGATGATGTAATAATTAATTTAGCATCAAAAGAATATAGTAAATGCGTAAGTAAATATATAAAAAATCAACCAAATATAAAATTCATCACATGTGTATTTGGAGAATTAAAAGGCGAAAAAATAATAGAAAAGGGCACACTTGCAAAAATGGCGAGAGGTGAAATGGTTAGATATTTAGCTGAAAATAATATATCCACTTTAGATGGATTAAAAAGCTTTAACAAATTGGGCTATAAGTATAGTGAAGAAGAGTCTAATAACGATACATATATATTTATAAAATCCATATAATTAAATGACAATAACAGGAATAATATTTATTTTTTACTAATATTATATATAAATAATTGACAGATTTTATTGGGATATTTTATAATAAAGAAGTTCTAAATAATTAAACGGATTAAAACTAAATAACTCCTATGAGGGAGTAGTTTGCGGCTAAGCCGTTGTAATGTCGACATAATGATTGCAAAATCCGGTATTACATTAAAAAGCGAGACTCATGGATAATAAAGTGTTTTATTAAAAAACGCTTTATTGTCTATGGGTCTTTTTTAATTTTAAAGGAGGGAAAAATAATGGGATTATTGGAACTTTTTATACTAGCAGTAGGGTTATCGATGGATGCTTTTGCTGTATCAATTTGTAAAGGTCTTGCTTTACCAAAAATAAACTTAAAATCAGCAGGAATAGTTGGGTTATGGTTTGGAGCATTCCAGGCATTAATGCCGCTAATTGGCTATCTACTTGGAGTAAATTTCAGAGAGTATATAGTTAGCGTGGACCATTGGATAGCATTTATATTACTAGCTTTAATTGGAGGTAATATGATTAAAGAGGCATTAACTGAAGATGATGAGGAAGAAGAAACAGAAATAAGAAACTTAAAACGTAATGCAGAAGAACAATGTAATATATCATATTCTGCTAATTCATGTTCAATATCACCAACAGGTCAAGTTGCATTAAGTAGAGAAAAAGACAGTGTAATGAAAGATATTCTAGGATTTAAAACAATGTTTTTACTTGCAATTGCAACAAGTATAGATGCATTAGCTATGGGTGTAACATTTGCATTTTTAAATGTAAAAATAGTACCAGCAATATCTTTTATAGGTATAGTGACATTTACCTGTTCAGCAATAGGCGTAAAAATCGGAAATGTATTCGGTCTTAAGTATAAGTCAAAAGCTGAAATTGTCGGAGGTGTAATACTTATATTATTAGGATGTAAGATATTAGTTGAACACTTAGGAATTATATAATTGTTAGGAGTTGCGTATTTATTATATCTAACTCCCTATTTTTTAAAATAAAATCAAGTTTTTATAGGATAAACAAACTCAAATGTCAAATTAATAATATATAAAATGTATTATTTTAGGAGAGAAATTTATATGAATTATTGTGAGAAAATCAAAAAATCTATGATTGAAGGTGACGATGACTCAGTTGTAAAGTATATAAAGAAATCTCTTTTAGTAGGATATAATCCAAAATACATATTAAAAAATATTTTAATGGATGCATTAACCTTAATTGCAAAGAAAGAAGAAAAAAATGAGTGTCTTATACCAGAAGTATTACTAGCTATGAATTCATTTAAATCTGGTTACAAAATAATAGAACCCTATTTGAAAGAGAAAGACAAAGATTATGACATAGTGATAGTTATGGGGACTGTATATGGAGATATACATGATTTAGGCAAGAACGTGATAAAGATATTTTTAGAAACGTTAGATGTTAGAATAGTGGACTTAGGTACAAATGTACCTGCTGAAAAATTTGTAGATGCAATTGAAGATAATAACGCAAATATTCTTATGATGTCGTCATTATTGACAACGACAATGGGAGAAATGAAAACAGTTATGAATTTATTAGAAGAAAGAAAACTAAGAAAAAAAGTACATGTATTTATTGGTGGAGCATCAGTAGGTGAGGCATTTAGAGAAAAGATAGGTGCAGATTGTTATACAGATAGCGTTGTAGATCTTATAGGCTATTTAAAAAAGAATATGGATAAAATAAAAGAAAACTCTTAAATAAAGGTGGGTATTTAGGAGTTTTTTTATTTGAAAAAATAAGCATGCCATAAATTTATACGACATGCTTATTAAAGAATAAATATATATTAATTTGAATAGTGTTTGTAAATTTAGCTTACTATTTTATAGTAACTTCTAGCTGTAATTCTATAAACTATAGCATAAAAGACTGCGAATAGTAAGAAGCCTCCACAAGTAGCTATGGCATATAATTTTATATTTGTAAGATTTAAGATAGCTAGTATCTTAGTTATAAAAGGAAATGCAAATGATACATGAATTCCTGCGACAATAAGTGGCAAGAAGAAAACTGTAAGCACTTGAGAATGTATTGATTGTTTGATTTCCTTATTACTTATACCTACTTTTTGCATTATTGCAAAACGCTCTTTATCATCATATCCTTCAGATATTTGTTTATAGTACATAATTAATATTGTAGCCATTGTAAACAGTATTCCTAAGAATACACCTATAAATAATAGTCCACCATTAAGACCAATAAGGTCATGTTTAGAGCTTTCACGGCAATCTATTTTACCATTATAAACATATTTATTTGTGTCTTCTGGATAAGAACTCATAGTTTCTAATTCATCATAGAACTTATCATTTATTTTTAATACAGTATTTGCATCTGTATCTACATTGAAGAAATAGAAATATTGAATATCTGATGCCATTTTACCGTATTCTTTTTTCTGTAATTTATATAGATTATTTAAAATATCCATATCCTTAACTACAACAACATGATTTTTTGCAACATTGGCAGCTACATATTTATCTATAGGAAAATCTTCAAAATGACCTTTTATTTTAAAATTATAATCAAAGACTTTAAGTGTATCATAGTTATATTTATCTCTGTTAGAGGAGATAAATATTTCATTATCATCTAATTTTTTATTTGAGTTATATAATTTATTATAATCATCAAGAGTGATAAAAGATAAAGTACCTATATCATCAACACTATTAGAATACACAGGGTTAGCCTTATCTATTATATAAGAATTTTCTTTTTCTATACCAGCAAAGTTTAAAGTTGTATATTCCATTTCATCTATTGGCTTTTTATTAAAATCATCGAGTGTATTATTTATCCAAGTTTTTAGTTCTTTTATATCCTTGTCTGAGTGACTAGATGGTGAAAATTGAAATTCAGTTGGATAATAATTATTAATGATATCATTCATTCCGTACCATAAAGAGAATGTAGATGAAATCATTACTAAAACCATTGTAGATAGTATGCATATATTAGCAAGTCCTACTGCATTTTGTTTCATACGATATATCATACCTGATACTGATATAAAGTTTTTTGTTTTATAATAGTAATTTTTATTTTTACGTAGAGCTTTTAATAATACAATACTTCCAGCTGTAAATAAAAGATAAGTACCTATTATTACTAGTATTACAGCTACGAAAAATAAACTTAATGCAGCTATTGGATTAGTAGTTTTAACAGCTATATAATATCCTGATCCTAAACAGATAAATCCAAGTAAGGCAATTATCCATTTTGCTTTAGGTTCTTTTTCACCAACAGAACTTCCGTGTAATAATTCTATAGGTTTAGCAAGATGAATTTGTCTAATACTATTTAAGAATATAACAACAAATATTACTACAAATAATATAATTGTAGTTTTTAGTGATTGTGGTGATATATAAAATCCTAGTGGAACTTTTACTGTAAACATTGATAGTAAGATTAAAAGCATTAATTTATCAAATAAAATACCTACTAATATACCAAAAATTAAACTTACTAAACTTATAATAACTGTTTCACATAGTACAACTCTAGAAATATGCTTTTTCTCCATTCCTAAAATATTATAAAGTCCAAATTCTTTTTTTCTACGTTTCATAAGGAAGCTATTTGTATAAAATAAGAATATTGTTGCGAAAATTCCACATATAATTGTACCTAAAAATAATACTGTAACCATTGAGTCAGTTCCGCTGACTTTACTTAAATCAGGGTTGTTTGATAATGAGCAAATAATATAAAACATGCAGATTGTCATTATTGATGTAATCATATATGGTATATATGTTTTTGCATTTTTCTTTATGTTGGTAATTGCTAATTTAAAATAAAAGAATTTACTCATTTTTAACACCACCTGTAGCAATCATAGTTAATGTATCTGAAATTTTTTGATACATTTCTTGTTTTGTTGAAGAACCTCTATAAAGTTGGTGGAATACTTTACCGTCTTTTATAAATAGAACTCGTTTTGCAGTACTGGCAGCTTTTGTACTATGAGTTACCATTACTATTGTTTGACCATCTTCATTTATATCCTCGAATAATTGTAATAATTCGTCTGCAGAGTGAGAATCTAATGCACCAGTAGGCTCATCTGCTAAAATTAATTGAGGTTTAGTTATAAGCGCTCTTGCTATAGCAGCTCTTTGTTTTTGACCACCAGAAACCTCATAAGGAAATTTATCTAAAAGAGAGTTTATTCCTAATTTAATTGATAATGGCTGTAAAAGTGAATTCATTTCGTTGTATTTTTTACCTGATAAAACTAAAGGTAGAAAAATATTATCTTTTAGTGAAAATGTATCTAATAAATTGAAATCTTGGAATACAAATCCTAAATTATTGCGACGAAATGCTGAGATTTCTTTTTCTTTTATAGAAACTATATTTTTTCCATTTAGTAAAACTTCACCACTAGTTGGTTTATCTAGTGAAGCTAATATATTAAGTAAAGTGGTTTTACCAGAACCTGATTCACCCATTATAGCAACATATTCACCTTGCTCAACAGAGAAAGATACGTCTGATAAAGCTTGAACGTGGTTTGAACCAAAGCGTGTTGTATAAACTTTCTTTAAATTATTTACTTGCAACATTGCCATTTTAATGACCTCCATTTTATTTAAATTATAGTAATTTCTTATTTATGAGTTAATTATAACAAAATAGGGAAATGCAATACCATTTCTTTGGCTTACATTTCCCCGCATAACCTTACATTACTGTAATTTTAAATTTTAATATAGATAAATATTGAAAAATTAATAATCTCAATAAAAAATTATTCAATATTTATATCAATCATTGATAAATCAAGTATAACTTTAGTTTTTACCCCAACTTCAGATTCAATAGAAATTTTATGTGATAATTTATCTAGTATATTTTTGCATAGATAAAGACCAAGTCCGCTTGCTTTTTTGTTAGTTCTACCGTTATATCCAGTGAAGCCTTTATCGAATATTCTAGGTATATCTTCCTCTGAAATTCCGATTCCAGTATCTTCAATAACAAGTTTTTTATTTTCTAATGGATAAATAGAGACTGTACCTTTAGTTGTATATTTTATCGCATTAGAAAGTATTTGTTCTATTACGAATACAAGCCATTTTTCATCAGTTAAAACTGTATAATTTGTATTTTTGAAATTAAGTGCTATTTTCTTTCTTATAAAAAGAGGAGCATATTTTCTAATAGCTTGCTTTATAATATCGTCTAAATTATATTCTTTTATTACAAAATCATTTTCGGAACTACCAAGTCGAATATATGAAAGAACCATTTCTACATACTGTTCAATTTTAAATAATTCCGATGAAAGATCACTTGAAACTTCACATTCAGAAGTTTGTATTAATAATTTCATAGCAGAAATAGGTGTTTTGATTTGGTGAACCCACATTGTATAATAATCAATCATATCTTTTTGTGCATTATCAGATTTAGATATAAAGTTTTTATATTCATCATTTAAATTTAAGATTAAATTAGTATAATCATCTTCAATTAAATTTTTTGGAGTTGGTAAATTATTTAAAGAAATATAAATTTCATTTTGTAATTTATATAATGCTATATGTTTTTTATAGTAATTTATAAAATTTATACATATACAAATTAAGCCAATAAAGCAACACAAAAGGGAAGCATATATTACTGGTTCAGTAGATATATTATATAAAACGAATACTAAGGAAAATACTAATGTAAATAATATAAAAAGAAGAATAGGTTTTATATATTGCTTTATATATTTTGATGTTATGTATGTAAATTTAATTTCATAATTATTCATAACAATTCTCCTTATTCAATAATATATCCGATTCCTTTTTTTGTTTTGATAAAATTAGAGAGACCAATTGACTCTAATTTTTTTCTTAGTCTAGTCACATTTACATTTAATGTATTTTCTTCAACATAGTTATCTGTTTCCCATAATTTGATCATAAGGTTATCTCTACTTACAGTTTTCCCTTTGTTTTCTAGTAGAGTTTGTAGTATTTTATACTCATTTTTTGTTAATTCCACTTTCTCATCATTATGAGAAATAGAGTTATCATTTATATTTAAAATTGCACCATTATGTTCTAATAAGTTTGTCTGAGTAGAGAATGAATATGTACGTCTTAGTATAGCTTGTGTTTTTGCGATTAATACATGTAAATCAAATGGTTTTGATATAAAATCGTCACCACCCATATTCATTGCCATAACAATATTCATATTATCTGAGGCTGATGATATAAATACGATTGGAACTTTAGAAAGTTTTCTAATTTCGCTACACCAGTGATACCCATTGAAAAATGGAAGAGTAATATCCAATAAAACTAGTTGTGGGTTAAACTCAACAAATTCAGGGATTATATCTTGAAAATTAGTTACCTTTTTTGCGACAAAGCCCCAATTATTCATTTCTTTCTCAATAGATTTTGCAATGATCTCATCATCTTCAATAATTAAAATCTTATACATGTTGCCCTCCTTTAATATATTTTTTAAATAAACGTATATTTTAATTTATTGTAAATTTAATAATTTCTCGTGATAAAAATTATATATTTATTTTGACATTTTAACATAAAATCATTGTAACTAAAATTAAAATAAAAGAAGGACAAGAAATTATGGAATAAATTTTATAAAGAAATAATATATTATAGTATGTTTTAAACATTTAAAAGGAAAGCGGATAGGGAGCGGGACTATCTTCTTTCTTTTATTTTTTTGTAATTTCGAGTATATATTTTTAAGTGATTAATTAAAAAAATATATATAGTAAATAAAGAATAAAATGTAATTTAAATAAAATTAAATAAAAAAGAAAAGTAAGGAAAATTGTAAAACTAAAACTAAAAAAATTTTAAAAGTTTTGAAGGGGATTTTATCAAAAGATAGAATTCTTATAATAAGATTATCTTCCTTAATATTTTCAATATACATTTCAATCTCAAATATTGATTAAAATTTAAATGTTTAACGATAAGTTATGCTTTTAAATTTCTTAGAAATTTTGATAAAATCGGATTGAGTAAATTTACAAGGTTCGAATTTTAGAAAAATTCTAGTTGGTGATATACACCAACTATTTTTTTTGTAAAAACCTAAAAACAAAAGAAAGTTACGCCTATTAAATAAAAAATAACTAAAAACGTATAAAAATTGTAAGTTTTTAGACTATAATATAGTATAGGAAGTTTATTTTAAAGGAGGCATGTTTTATGAATAAAGTGTCGTATCCAAGAAATAAGGTTTTAGGTGGTATTTGGGGATTAATAATCGGTGATGCTGTAGGAGTACCATATGAATTTACACCTAAAGAAAACATTCCAAACATAGATAAAATTGATATGGTAGCACCAGATTATTTTAGAAAGACGTATATTGATATACCTTTTGGTACATATTCAGATGATAGTGCACAATTTTTGTGCCTTATTGATAGTTATATAGAATGTGATGGATTTGATATCGACAATGCAGCAAAAAAACTTTTAGCATGGGTATCTCATGGTTTGTGGGCTGTTGATGGTGAAGTTTTTGATGTTGGAAGACAGACCTTACAGGCATTAACTGAGTATGCAAGAGGAACAAGTCCTAGATATTCAGGGCTATGTATACCTGAGGGAAAAGGAAATGGAGCTTTGATGAGGACTCTAGCTTTAGCACTTTTTGAAGAGGGAAGTGATGAACAGTTAGTTTTTGATTCTCATGAACAAGCAATGATTACACACGGAAATATATGTAATCATGTATGTTGTGCATTTTATAATTTAATCGCAAAATACTTGCTCGAGGGCATGGATTTTGAGGAAGCATATTCAGTAGGGATAAATTCTCTAAAGGCAATATATAGTGACAATAAGAGTTATTTAGATGAATTTGAAAATAATATTTTACCCGACGGAATAATAGAAGAAAGAGGAACAGGATATGTTATTGACTGTCTAAAGAGTGCTTTTAAGGTTATAAGAGAAAGCAACTCATATAAAGATGCTATAAAAAAGGCTATAGCTTTGGGCAATGATACTGATACAACGGCTGCTGTTGTAGGTGGACTTGCAGGAATTATATATGGATTTGATGATATACCAACTAATTGGTATGACCAACTTAGGGGAAAAGAAAAAATACTAGAATTAATGGATAAAATAAGTTTTGAGAATATCTAGATTTATATCTAGGTATTTTTTTGTACATATTTTATAAGTATAATAAAATTAGATCATTTCTTTTTTAAAATAAAAAAGACTGAAGATAAATTTGCATCTGCAATAAATCTACAGTCTAGAAAACTATTTAATTAAGAATTTTTTATAGACATTTCATCTATAAGTTCATCACTTAATGAAATTATTTTTTCAGATATTTTATTTCTTTGAACCTTTAAAATATGACTATATAATGGAAAAGCAAGAAGCATTCCGCAAAGACCAACTATTCCTATTATAATTCCCTGAATAAATTGACTATCTTTCCATACTAAAACGCAACATAATCCAAATCCAAATATTAAAGAACTAATTAAGCCGACTACAATTGATTGGATAGTTGCCTTTCTTGTGGCAGACTCATCAAGTTTACGTATTTTATCGAGTTTATTTTCTGTTTTAGGAAGATATTTAGTACGTATTTCTTCTATTTCTTTTTTTGTTTTGCTGAATAACTATACACAAATTTTTCATCTTTACTCATATGTTTTCCCCCTTGTATTTTTATATATTATAAATTTTATTTTTATTAAGATCTAACTTTACTGTGAAAGTTGTCCCTTTTCCTAATGTACTTTCTATATAAATGTCAGCATTCATAATATCTATAATTCGTTTAACTAATGCAAGACCTAACCCGTTTCCATTTGTAGCATGGGAAGTATCGCCTTGATAAAATTTTTCAAAAATATGTTTGCCTGTATCTTTACTCATACCACAACCATTATCGCTAATTGATATAATTATAAAGTTATTTTCACTTTTAGCTTTTATGCTTACCTCACCACTATCTTCAGTAAATTTAAATGCATTAGAATAGAGATTGTTCCAGATAATAGATGTAAGTTCTTTGTCGGCATTTAACATTAAATCTTCTTCAATATCTACATCTATATTTATATTTTTTTCTTCCCAAATACTTTCGAAACACAGTAAACACTCGATAAGTTGTTCACTTAAATTATATTCACTAGTTTCAAGAAATATTTTTTGATTTTCTAATTTATTAAGTTTTAAAATATTAGTAATTAAATTAGATAAATTTTGTGATGTTTCATAAATTGATTTTGAGTATTCTTTTCTTTCTAAATCTGTTGTACGCTCATCTTGCATTAAAGCAGAGTAATTTTGAATAATTGATAACGGTGTTTTAAGTTCGTGCGAAACATTAGATATAAAATCTGTACGGAGAGTTTCTATACTGCCTAATTCTCCTGCCATTTCGTTGAAGTTATCAATTATAATATCTAATTCGTTTCTTTTTCCGAATGTATCCATTGGTTCAATTCTTACATTAAAATCGCCATTAATTATTTTTTTCGTAGCATTAAGAATTTGTTGAACAGGTTTTTCCACAACAAATCTATAATAAGCACCATGTATTAATGTGAAAATTAAACTGAGAAATAGTATATTGAAAAATGTAGGTGCAGCATTTTTTCTAAAATTGTATTTTTCTAAGTCAAATCCATTTAAAAATAAAAGGATGCTACATGTAATAACAAATGCAATCATAATAAAAAACAGTAGATACTTTCTAAAAGAAAAAAGAGAACTATGTACGGTATTTTTACACTTTTTCATATTAATTTAATACAGCTTTATACCCAAGTCCATGAACAGTAACAATTTTAAACTCATCACATTTAGAAAATTTATCTCTAAGTTTTGTCATATAAACATCTACAGTTCTGTTACTAGATGTTGAATCTGCATCCCAAAACTCATTCATAATTTGAGCGCGTGTAAATGTTTTTTTAGGATAAGAAAGAAGTTTAAATAAAATATTAAATTCTCTCAATGTTAGTGGAATCTCTTCACCCTCAAATACAGCAGTCATTTCTTCACTGTTCATTACTAAATTACCAATTTTAAGTTCTTTGCTTGATTCTATTTTTGCCCTTCTAAGTAATGCATAAATTCTAACAAGTAATTCATCTAGCTCTACAGGTTTTACAAGATAGTCATCTATCTCTAAACTAAAACCGCGAAGTTTTGATTGTATATCATCTTTTGCTGTTAGAAATAAAAGTGGAATGTTTTTATCAATATCTCTAACTGATTTTGCAAATTCAAATCCATCAATACCTGGCATCATAATATCAGAAATAATTAGATCTATATGATTGTCATACATCACATCATATGCATCATTGGTATTTAGGCATCCGATAGCATTAAAGTTATTTTTTATTAAATAAGAACAAATAACATTATTCTGGTGTTTTTCATCATCGACTACAAGAATATTAATCATTAAAAATTACCCCCATTACAATAAGTATTTAGTTAAATATATTTTAATCTTATTGATTATTTTGAATTATAACATAGAGTTGTTAATGTTTTGTTAAAGTATAGAAGGATTTGTAATTTTATATAAATGTGATATTTAATATGAATTAATATTTCGTTAACATATTTTTAAAAACTTTTAAATAATGAAATTGGATAATATAGCTATAAAATTGATAAAACAAAATAGAGGAGATGGATTAAATGTTAAATTTATTAAAAATAAAAGCAATAATATTAGAAGGTATTTATAAAAATGCAGAGGATTTAAAAAATGGTATGATGAATAATGAAAATAATATTAAACTTGACTACAGTATTATACATATGTACTTATAAACTACAATTAAAAAGGATGTATCGAAGTATAGAATTTATCTATTTTTCGATACATCTTTTTTAATTGCGCAAGTTTTTTTAGTTATGCTAAAATATTCTAGAGATTATTTAGAAATATATTAAATTTATAAGGGGAATTGAGGAGATAGATATGATAAAAATAATTGCTACTGATATGGATGGAACTCTTTTAGATAGCCAAAAAAATGTTCCGAAAGAGTTAGATTATGTGCTAGATAAATTGGATGAAAAGAAAGTACGATTTATTGTAGCTAGTGGGAGACAATATTATAATCTTGAAAAACAATTTAGAGATTATAAGCATGATTTAATTTATATAAGTGAAAATGGTGCAATGGTTTTTGATAAAGGGGAAATTGTATATTTAAGCGAAATTGATGGAGAAAAGTTAACTAAACCAGTTGAAATTGCTAGAAAAATACATGGTGCATCAATTATTTTATGCGGGGAAAAGAGTGCATATACTGAAAATAAGGGTGAATTTTTTATAAAAAATGCACGTCTTTACTATGAAAAATTACAAGTTGTAGATGATGTCTTAGATGTAGTTAAAGAAGGTAAAGATAAAATATGTAAAATAGCATTATTCCATGATGAAAGCTCTGAAAAATATTTATCTAAAGAATTTGATGAAGTAGAAAATGATTTTTTAATTTCAGTATCTGGTGAGTTATGGATGGATTTTATGAATGTTGGTGTAAATAAAGGTACAGCAATAGAGAGAATTCAAGAATACTATGATGTGACTTATGATGAAACAATGGCATTTGGAGATTATCTAAATGATTATGAGATGATGCAAAGTTGTAAATATAGCTATGCTATGGCAAATGCACATCCAAAATTAAAAGAAGTAAGTAATTATGAAGCTAAATCAAATGATGAAAATGGTGTTGTAGAAGTTATAAAAGAGTACTTTGAAATTTAATGATAAGTCAAAAGCATAATAAATTTTATATTGGTATATGAGGGTTAAGTATTAGTATAGGAAAATTAAATACATATTATAAATAGGGAATATAAACAGAAAGAGGAATTGAGATGAATAGAAAAAAAGTCTTAAAAAATATTGTTATAACAACATCTTTATCATCGACATTGATGTTTGCAGGTATATCAAACACAAGTATAAGTTTTGCAGACGTTATAAAATTAGTTAATACAAGTGTATTAAATGTAAGAAGTGGGGCAGGAATTAATTATAGTAAGATAGGAAGTTTAACACAAGGAACAAAAGTAAATATAATATCAGAAAGTAATGGATGGAGTAAGATAAATTATAACGGAAAAATTGGATATATATCTAGCCAATATGTAAGCGAAGTATCATCAAATCCAGCTCCAGAAACGAATAAACCTAGTAATCCTACTCCAGATAATAATACATCAGGAAATACTATAAAAGAAGTAAATACAAATGTATTAAATGTAAGAAGTGGAGCGGGAACTAATTATAGTAAAATAGGAAGTTTAACACAGGGAACAAAAGTAAATGTAATATCAGAAAGTAATGGATGGAGCAAAATAAATTATAATGGAAAAATTGGATATGTATCTAGCCAATACTTAAGCAAAATATCATCAAATCCAACTCCAGAAACGAATAAACCGGGAAATACTACACCAAGCAATCCGACTCCAGATAATAATACATCAGAAAATGCTTTAAGAGAAGTAAATACAAGTATATTAAATGTAAGAAGTGGAGCAGGAACTAATTATAGTAAAATAGGAAGTTTAACACAAGCAACGAGAGTAAGTGTAATATCAGAAAGTAATGGATGGAGTAAGATAAACTATAATGGAAAAGTTGGATATGTATCTAGCCAATATTTAAGCAAAGTATCATCAAATCCTAAATCTGTAATACTTGATGTTCCACGTATAAGTCAATATCCAGATTTACCAATGGGTTGCGAAGCAACTTCACTAGCTCAACTTTTAAGATATAGAGGAATACCTGTAACAAAAACACAAATGGCAAAGGAAATGCCTCTGTCACCAAATAAAAATCCAAACTTAGGATTTGTTGGAAGTCAATACGAAAAACAGGAAGGCATATTCCAAACAATATATCCACCTGCACTAGAATCACTTGCAAAAAAATATAGACCAAATAGTGCAGATATTACAGGTGCAAGTGTAGAAGAGTTAGAGAAAGAATTAATGAAAGGGAATCCATCAATTGTATGGGTAACAGCATATTGCAGAAATCCAGAAATGGGTTATTGGTATGAAGGTACACCAGACCAACTATGGGTTGCTAAAAATCTTCATGTTACAACATTAACTGGATTTGATGAAGATTATTACTATTTAACTGATCCAGGTATAGGAAAATTAAAAATAAAAAAATCTCAATTTAAATATGTTTATGACACTATTGGTAAAAAAGCAGTAGTAGTTAGATAAAATTATAAAGAGGGCTGTCATACTATAAAATACTATAGGACAGCCCTTTTTGAAATTTATTTATTTGGACATAATAATTTAGAATAAATAGATTAGTTTTAATATGGATTTTAATATAGTATATTTGTGAAAGAGAGGAATATTGATGTTTATAGATAGTGAAGATATAAAAAGAGTAATTCCTGAAGTAATAAAAATCAGAAGACATATACATATGTATCCAGAAATTAGTGAGCATGAATACGAAACATCCAAATATATAAAAAAATGTTTAGAAGAAATAGGATTAGAAGCAAACTTTATTGGAGATACAGGAGTAGTATCAATGCTTATGAATAATCCAGAATTTCAAACTGTTGGATTGAGAGCAGAAATGGATGCATTGCCAATAGAAGAAGAAACAAATTTAGAATTTAAATCTAAAAATAAAGGAGTTATGCATGCATGTAGCCATGATGGAATTGTAGCTACTGCATTAGGTGTGACAAAACTGCTTTATGAGCATAAAGATGAATTAAAATGCAATGTCAAATTTATTTTTGAGCCAGCAGAAGAAGTTGGAAGAGGGGCTAAAAAACTTATAAAAGAAAAAGTACTAGAAAATCCAACTGTAGATAAGATGGTGATTTTCCATTATGCAAATTCGGCACCTATAGGAATGGAGATTCAAAAGGGAGTTTCCACCGCAACCCTAGGAAGAGTCAGTATTGAGATAATAGGAAAATCATCACATTGGGGTGAGCCAGAAAAAGGGATAAATGCAATATCTGTAGCTGCAAAAGTCATAGACGCTATAGATAAAATAAATGAAGATTTAAAAGAAAAAATACAGTTTGTACTTGGAATGGGAATTATAAATGGTGGAGTAAAAAATAACATAATGGCTGAAAATGTGAAACTAGAAGGAACTATTAGAACATTTTGCGAAGAAAATCTTGAATATGTTTTAACATACCTTCAAGACAGAATGAAAGAAATTGAAGAAGAAACAAAAGCAACAATTAAAGCAACATTAACTTCACACCTTCCTGCATTAATCAACAATCCTGATTTAGTAAAAATGGGTAGCAAAGTTGGAAAAGAAGTATTTGGAGACAAGTTTGTTTTAGGAGAAAAGCCATTTTTAGCAGGAGATAATGCAGCTTATTATTTTAGATTAGTGCCTGGCGTGAGGATGGTATTCTTTGCAGAAAAAGAAAATGAAGAAAATTATCCACTTCATAATGGCAAATTTGATTTTAATGAAGATATTTTTCCATATGCAGTATGCGCACTTTATAATGTAATTTCAACTATAGAATAAATTAAACTTAATTAATAAACTATGCCTTTTTGATTTTTATATTAAAAAGGCATTTTTATACGGTTAAAAACAAATTTTTATTGATATAATTCATATTAAAGAGAGAATATGTCTAATATATTGTTAATATAGATTTTTTAGCATATTAATATAGTTTAAAACCAAATAATTTAACTGTAACTTTCTTGTTTAATAGGAAATTTTATTATATACTTGTTTAAGGAAATTTATGCAATTTAATTATAAATAATAGTGAATAGGTGATAAAAATGGCAAACGTACAGGATATTGTTTTTATATTGATGCAGGGCTTTTCTGGGGCTGTTGCAGGATATATAACTAATAAATATGCGGTTAACATGATTTTTAAAGAGTATACTCCTTTAAAAATTGGAGGAGCAGTTAAAAAAAATAAAGTGAAATTTATAGAAGAAGTAAGTGAATTAGTAGAAAGAGATATCGTAAACTCAGAAACTTTGATTGGGTCTATTGAAAGCAAAGACTTTTCAAATGTTATCGATGCAGCATGTATTGATTTTGTTACTAATTCATTAAATGATGTCTTTGATGGTGTAAAGTTAAAAGACATTCCTAAAATAAGTTCTAGTTCACAACAATGTGTAACATTTATTGAACAAAATTTACAAGAAGAATTACCAAAATTAATAGATAATATGTCTAATAAAATAGACATAAAGAAATTAATTCAAAAAGATCAGTTAGATAATATAAGTGAAAAAATAGTAAAATTAATCATAGAAGTACTAGAAACAGATGAAAAATTAGAAGAATTTTTATCATGTGTATATGATGAAAATAAAAATGAAGTTTTAGCAGATTTTTTAAGTGAAGGAGCTAAAATAAAGTTAATTCAAGGAATAACAACAATTATAAATCAGTCTATTGAAAATATAATTGATGATAAAGAAAAATGTTTAGAATTAATAGAAAAAATATATGCTCTATTAGACTTAAAATCTGTAATATCTAAATTAGAAGAGAATTTAAATCAAAAAACTTTAGAAGATATAGCTGGAGAAGAAGGCTTAAACAATATAAGCAATCTACTATTTGAAAATATAAAAGAATTAATAAACGAAGATACAAATAGAGATAAAGTAAAACAAATTGTATCTGAATTATTGGCTATAGCTAAAGATATGGATGTAACTTTATTTGAAATACTTCCAGAAGAATTAGCAAATTCAATAGTAAGTTATATTAGATTTATTATTCCAGATATCGCTCCACATATATCAAACTGGTTATATGAAAATAAAGAAAAGATAGACTTTATAATAAATACATCAGTTAATGAAACTGTGAATGATGCAGAAGATCCATCATTCAGAGGTATAGTAGACAAATTTGGAAGTATGTTATCGACAATCTCTCAAACATTGAAAATTGTTGATAGAGCTGCAAATATGGTTGATAATTATGACTTATCACCTGAAGATAGCCAAAAAATATACTTAGCTATATCAAAATTCTTTGATGAAACAAGTATCGGACATATAGTTGAACTATTAGAAGATAAATTAAATTTAAGTGATGATGATATTTGTGAAAAGTTATTAAATTTATTTAATGATAAAGGAAATGTCTTAACTAAAAAGATAGTATTTAACTATAAAGATAAGACAATATCAAATTTTGTAAATCTAGATTTAGACAAAATATTTAAATCAAGCATTACACCTTTAATTTATAACTTTATTAAATCTAAAAAAGATAATATAGAAAAAATAGTATCAAATTTAGTAGAAGAAAAAACTAATAAGGTACTATCTAATAAAATAGAAAATTTAATTTCAAAAGAAAAAGTTAGAGTACTATCTGAAAAATTACCTAAATTAATTGCAAAATATCTAGGTAATAACAAAAAAATATGCAAATTATATATAGAAAAAATAGTATCTTCATCTTTAGATAATATAGACTTTGAAAATATAATAATAGAAAATAAAGAATCGATAATTTTATTAGCATGTAATAAATTTAATGATTTAGAAAAAACAGTTATAGAACAATTAAAAAATAAAGAAGTAAAAGATGTTTTAGGCTTAATTAAAGATAAAGAAGGATTTAGTTTATCATTAAGTCAAAAACTTCATAAAGGTCTTGTTAATAATGTAGAAAAAGTAATAGATAATAACGTAAAAAGAGTAATCTACAACAACTTAATAAAATTAGATGAAGATGAAATTTGTAATATAGCACAAAGTTTTATGGGTAAACAGCTTAAACCATTATCTTATTTTGGAGCTTTATTAGGAACTGTAGCAGGGTTAATATTTGCATTTGGAATAAATGGAACAATAAATAATCTAGGTTTCTATAACAGATATCAAACTACAATAATGGCGTGTGTTCTTATGGGATTAGTAGGAATACTTACAAATGTAATCGCATTATGGATGATATTCCACCCATATGAAAAAAATAAATTTGTTGCAAAAATACCTCTATTTAAAGTATTTTCACAAGGGTATATACCTGCGCACAAAGAAGGCTTTGCAAATGGTATGGCATACTTTATAGATAATGAACTTTTAAAAGGTAAGAGGGTAGAAAGTTTATTTAATATCAAAAAAGATAAATTTTCACAAAGTATCTTTAACTTTGTATCTAAAAACAATTTTAAAATGTTAGTAGATATAGCTAGTGAAAAGAAAAATCAAATAAGCAAATTCTTATATCAATTTATTATAGATAAATGCAAACAAAACAAAACAAAAATTGCCCAAGCTTTATCTAATACAGCAGAAAATGTAACTTTAGATGAAGTATTAACTAAGAAAAAGGCTATTAGTGTATCAGAAAACTTCTTATCAAATTTAGATAAATTAGATGATGCAGTAATAAAATTTGCACAAGAAAAAATTGATAGACAAAAAACAATAAATAACTTATTGCCAGAAGCAGTAGTTCAATCTATAAATAATGGAGTAAATGAAGCTATAGACAATAGTATAAAAACTTCTGTAGATAAAATACTTAAAGAAGAGTTAGTAAAATCATTAATTTTAAATAATGAAGGAATTTATAATGATTTTAAATCAAAAACACTGTATGATGTTATTGGAAGTGAAAAATTATCTAAATTAGAATCAATGGTTGATAAAGATTTAAATAATTATATAGTTATAAATTTACCAACATTATTAGAAAAATCAATAGATGAATTATTACAAAGTGAACTTCATGAAGAGAAAACAATTGGTGAGCTTTTTGGTGGAAGTATAAGAATAACTTTAGATAAAAATTTATACTCAATAACAGCGGCTTTATTAGGAAAAGTAAATAATTATGCCCAAGAAAACAAAGAACAAGTCGTTAATATGGTTATTAATATGGTGAGAAAACAACTTAATTTCTTCGTAAAAATGGCTTATGACTTTATGAATGGAGATAGACTTGTAAGTCTTGTTGTTATAAACATCATAGAGACAAAATTAGAAGACTTTATAAACGATACTATGTATTCTACAATAAAAACAACTTCTATATGTCTAAAATCAGCTATATACCCAACTACAATACAACATGTTGGCTTTGTAGCAGAAGAGGTAAATACAAAATTAATAGCAAGTACACTTGCTGAAGACATAAAACAAAATGAAATAATATTTAACAATGTTGATGACTTAGCTTTAGTTACAATTGATAAAGCGAAAGAAATAAAATTATCAGATATATTTAAAGACACAAATATAGAAAATATAGAAAATCTATACAAAGTGTTTGAGGGAGAAATTGCTCAAACTTTAAGCCTAGTAAATGATAATTATAACAATAACATAGAGAATATAAATAAATTTATAAATGATTATATTAATCAAAATATAACAGTAAAAATATTAGATGAAAAACTATCGAATATAATAGATATAGATGAAACTCTAGAATTTACGATTAAATCTATACTAGAAAAATTAAATAAAAATATTGAATCTAAAGAATTAATATTAAAATCTATTAAAACAGCTTATGAAAATAACATAGTAGGTATGAAATTAAATAATTTATTAGAACAAAATATTTTACTTTCAGAGATAGAATCATATTTAGATAAACTATTTAATGACTTAGATTTCAATGAAAATAATCAATATATAGTAGATAAAATAGTATTTAACTGTATAGAAAGTGAATTTAAATTTATTAATAAAGATACAAAAGATTACATTGTAAAATGCATAGTAGATGCATTACTTACTACAGGTATTGGATTTACTGTTGATGCTATGAAAGCACTTAAACTTAAAGAAATAACTACAGAACAAGTAGAAATTATGGACCCAAGAGAAATTCATATGCTATTTAAAGCATTTGCTGGTGACTTCTTCATTAAACTATACTTATATGGTTCAATGGGAGCAGTATTTGGTATAAATATGTACTTGTCAATTCTTTTAGGAATAGTGGACTGGTTCTATAGCAAAAAAGTAGATGAATTTGAAATTAGTACCGATAATATATTTAAGGAATAAAATAAAAAAAACTCCTCACTCTATAAATAAATAGAGGAGGAGTTTTTTTATGAAAAAATCAACAGCAATCATAATTTTAATTATAGGAATTTTAATAATATCTATGTGTAATTTTGATGAGGTAAAAGAGGCGTTTGAATTAAATATTATAACTACAACTATACAATCAAAATTAATAAATAAAGACAATAAATATATAAAGGCAGACTTGAAAATACCACAGTTAACTATGGGAAATAAGAGTATTGAAAATAATCTAAATAAAAAATTTGAAACAGATATAATGAGTTTTTATAATAACTCATACAAAGAAGCACAATCTTTTTTTGATGATTTTCCCGAAGCAGAAAATAAATTTATTGTAAGCTCTGATTATGAAGTTAAAAAAAGTAATGACGATATATTGAGTATACTTATTAAATATTATAAATATAGCGGTGGAGCACATGGAATTTATGAATATGTACCATACAATATAGATTTAACATCTGGAAATACATTTGTATTAAATGATATTTTTACTCAAAATTCAAATTATGAGCAAGTTATAAATGATAAAATAAAATCTCAGATAAAAACTTTAAATAAAGAGCAAGGCCTTCCTGAAGATAGCACACAATTATATGCTTTCAATAAAATAAAAAATAATCAAAAATTTTATATAAAGGATGATTCAATTGTTATATTTTTTGATTTATATGAAATAGCTCCTTATGTAGCAGGTGTGCCAGAATTTATTATAAAAAAAGAGCTTATAAATACCTTGCTAATTCCTAAATACAAAGAAATAATTTTTTATAGTTCTAAAGCTACCACAGTTTAATATTTTATATAAAAAAGTATCTTAGCTATATATAATGTGCCAAGATACTTTTATTTTTAGATTATAGGATGTAATGAAGCAATTTTTGTAACTGCAACATAAACTCTAGAAATTTCATACCAAGTTTTAAAGTCTACTACACCAGTTTGTGGTAATCCGAATATCTTTTGGAATGTTCTAACTGCTTCAGCAGTAGACGGACCATATATTCCATCTTCAGCGACCTTTGGGATAGCTGGGTAAGAGTTAGATATTGCGTTTAATTGATTTTGGATAGTTCTAACAGGAGTTCCTTTAGAACCAATTTCTAATGTTGCTCCAAGAAAAGAAACTGGAACTCCAGATACAATTTGTGCTTCTGCAAACAATATATTATCTCCATAAAAATATTTAAGAATCTCCTCATAATTATATCCTTGATCACCTAAACTCTTACTTCCCCATTGAGTCATTTGGTCAGGACATTGTGTTTTTTGACCATCACAATATTGTGCTAAAAGTGGCTGTCTTGCTGTAGGAGGTCTTTTTATAAATGTATTAAAAACTGTATCTACTACAACTGATATTTCATCAAAAATATTTCTGTTATGAATATACTTGTGGTCATAATTAGTAGTAGATGTAATTGTGAAGTCGTATCCTTGGTTTCTATACCACTCTGTAAAAACTCTATTTAAAGTAAATGATATAATTGCTATTACATTTGCATAAATTGTTTGTTCAGGCCATGTTGGATATATTTCGGAGGAGGCTACATTTTTTATATAAGTCTTAAATGGAACCCAGTAATTTTCAGCGGAAGAGTCAGATGGCAATCCGTCATGAACAACTATAAATTCTGGAACAACTGGATTATCTAATACAACAAATCCTGTTGGTGCAGGAATTGGTTTTAAGCTGTCTTCAGGTATTTTTGGTGGATAATCTCCCCATAAAGTATGTGGTCCTATATCATAAGTGATTTCATTTTGTCTTCTATAAGATCGTCTACTTCTTTGTTTTGGTGTCATCGGAATAGGTTGTCTAGCAGTTACTATAGGTAAAAGTTGTGTACCATCTATAATTATTGTTTCATATCCATCTTTTATAGCTTCGACTATATAGTCAGCATAAGGCTTTGTAGTAGAAGTTGGATCTAATGAATAATCAACATCTGGTGCAGATAAAGGAATATTTACAATTTGACCAGACTCATTAGTTTTTAAGTTTTGATATATAGCAGAAGATGTTGAACCATCTGCATTTTGTCCATAAATATTTATAGTAACATCTTGTATCGGCGCATTAGTCGTTGAATCTACAACGCTTATTGTTAAGAAACCGTCTTGCATTTAATCACCTTCTTTTCTTTTATAACACATAATATAATTTTAGTACCTACCAAGTTACATACTAAAATTGTATTATTATTAACTATATGCAATTTAATAATAACTGTTGAGAAAAAGTAAAAAATTATTGATAATTCTATTATTTATTTTATGAATAGAGCTAGTCTTTTGTGAAAAGATATTTTATAAGAGCAATAACAGAATAAAAGAGAGGAGAAAAGATATTTTTATATGTTGGCTTTTTTTATTACATTTCTACCGATAATTAGCTTTATATTATGGGTTTATTATAAAGATAAATATAACAGGGAAAATATTTCTATACTTTTAAAATATTTTATTCTAGGTATAATTCTTAGCTTTTTTGCAATAATAATCGAAAAATTTTTGATAGATAGAAATATATTTGAGGATGATACAAATTTGATATATACTGCATTTGTAATAGCAGGATGTACGGAAGAAATATTAAAAGGTTTAGTACTTTATATTTTTTCAAAAAAAGAAGATTCATATGATGAAAAATTAGATGGAATAATGTATTCTGTTTTTTTATCACTAGGATTTGCAACTGTCGAAAATTTAATTCATATTAATTATGATTCTAAAATGATATTTCAAGTAGCATTTATTAGAGCTATAATATCAATGCCAGCTCATATTATGTTTGCAATTACCATGGGATATTATATTTCAAAATATAAATTTGAAAAAAATATAGCTAAAAAAAGACAGAACTTAATTCTAGCTTTTTTAATACCTATATTACTTCATGGTACTTTTGATTTTATATTGATGATACAGTATAAATGGATTATTATAGTTTTTATAATATATATTATAATTTTAGCAACAATTAATTTAAATAAATTTAATAAATATATGTTATATTCAAAAAAGAGATTTTTTGATAGACTAAAACATGGAAAGAAATAAATATGACAGAGAGGAAAAAATTTTGATTAGTTTACCAGAAAGATTTTTAGAAGATGTAAAAGTAATACTAGAAGATGAGTATGAACAATTTATAAATAGTTATAATGAAAAAAAGACAACAGGTATTAGATTAAATACAATGAAAATGACAAAGGATAAGTTTGAGGAATTAAATTTATTTAAGTTAGATCAAATTCCTTGGACAAATGAAGGGTTTTACTATGATGAAACAGAGTGTAAACCAGGTAAAAATCCACTTCATGAGGCAGGAGCTTATTATCTTCAAGAGCCATCTGCAATGAGTGTAGTGCCTAAATTAGATATACAAAAAGGTGATAAAGTACTAGATATGTGTGCAGCACCAGGAGGAAAATCAACATATATATTATCTAAATTAGACGATACAGGACTTTTAGTCTCAAACGAAATAAATCCTATAAGAATTAAGGCATTAGGTGAAAATCTTGAGAGATTTGGTGCTAGAAATTGTATAATAACAAATACCGATTCAGCTCACCTTAGAAAAGTATTTACAGGTTATTTTGATAAAATAGTAATAGATGCACCTTGTTCTGGAGAAGGAATGTTTAGAAAAGATCCAGTTGCAATAGAAGACTGGACTTATAGCAAAGTTTTAGAGTGTCAATCTATCCAAAAAGAAATTATAAGAGATGGATATAAAATGCTTAAAAAAGGCGGAACACTTGTTTACTCAACATGCACATTCTCAAGAGAAGAAAATGAAGATGTTATAGAAGAATTTATAGCAGAACATGAGGGCGCAGTATTAATAGAAATGGAAAGATTATGGCCTCATAAAGTAAAAGGTGAAGGTCACTTTGTAGCTAAAATTCAAAAATTAGATGATGAAGACTGTAGAGTCAAAGAAATGAAAATAAAAAAATTAAATAATGAGATAAAAGAATACAGAAACTTTGAGAAAAAACATCTTAATATAAATGTAGACAACAAATTTATGTTAAGAGGGGACAACTTATACTTATTACCTGATGAATGTCCAAATGTAGATAAACTTAAAGTATTAAGATATGGTTTACACCTAGGAGTATTAAAGAAAAATAGATTTGAACCATCACATGCATTATCACATTATTTAAAAACAGAACAAATAAAACATACAGAAAATATATCTTTAAATGATGAAACTATATTTGATTACCTAAGAGGAAATGTAATAAATACAGGGGAAAGTCGTGGATGGGTAGTTGTAACTGTAGAAGAAATTCCTATTGGATGGGGAAAAGAATCTAACGGTGTACTAAAAAATCATTACCCAAAAGGATTAAGAATAAATTATTAAAAATTTATATTAACAGTTTATTGCACTAAGTAATTACTATAAACCTAAATGGTCAAATAAAGGAAAATAACCATTTTTATTGAATATAATATATATTTCAATCTAATTAGTGCAGAGAGGAGAGAATATAATGGGAAAGAAAGAAGTAAATCAAACACAAAGTGTAAAAAACAGCATAATTGAATGGGTAAAAGTTTTTGGACTAGCTATTGTATTAGCATTTGTAATAACTTTATTCATAAAACCAACACTAGTTAGTGGAGATTCAATGCTTCCAACTCTTCACGAAAATGACTATCTTATAATAAATAAAATTGGATATAAAATAGGGGAACCTAAAAATGGAGATGTTATAGTTTTTAAATCTGACTTAGAAAAAAATGATGGCACAACCAAAGATTTAGTAAAAAGAATAATTGGTGTTGCAGGAGACAAAGTTGTAATTAAAGACGGCAAAGTTTATTTAAACGATAAGTTACTTGATGAAACTTATTTAAGCGAAGGTATGGATACTACTGGGGATGTAGATATAGTAGTTCCCGAAGGAAAACTCTTTGTATTAGGAGATAACAGAGAAGTTAGTTTAGATAGTAGATACGAACAAGTTGGACTAGTTGATGTAAATGATGTAGAAGGAAAAGTTTTAGTTAGACTATATCCTTTCAATGATATTAGTCTAATTAAATAGTTTATTTAATATATTTTTAAAGATTAATTAGGTACAAATATATATAACCAATAATAAAATAAATAAAAGGGGAAACATATTTTAATTTATAATATTTAAATAGATTTTCTTAGAAGAGGGGTACAACTATGATTAATTTAAATATTAATGGAAATGTAAAAACATACACTGTAAAAAATAATGAACAAGGAATTAAACTATCTGATATAGCGAAAGATGTAGAACAAGATTATTCAGGTTATATATCACTAGCTGTAGTAAATAATGAATTAAAGGAATTGAATACTTATATTAAAGAAGATAGTGATATACAATTCTTAGATACTAAAAATCCAGATGGACTTAGAGTATATACTAGAACGTTGAATCTTGTCTTTATTATGGCGTGTAAATGTCTGTTTAAAGATAGTAGAGTAGTAATAGAACATTCATTATCTAATGGAGTTTATTGTGAGATACATCTTGATAGAGCTATTACTAAAGACGACATAGCAAATATTAAAGAAAAAATGGATAAAATAATATCTAATGATTATGAAATAAATAAAACTGTATATAGCAAAGAAGAGGCAATAAAAATATTTGAATCTGTTGGTTTGAATGAAAAGGCCGAATTAATCAAGTATAAAGATGGAGATACTGTAAAAATATATAAATGTAATAACTATATTGATCATTTTTATGGATATCTTATGCCTTCAACTGGATATATAAAAAGTTATGATTTATTCAAATATAAAAATGGAGTAATATTAATGGCTGCTAGCGAAGAGGATAAACACATCCCTAAAAAGTTTATACCACAACCAAAGCTTGCAAGTATTTATAAAGAAGCAGAGCGTTGGTCAGATTTAATGGGTGTAGACAAGGTATTAACTCTAAATAAAATAATAGAATCAGGAAAATATGGCGAGATAATAAGAATTGTAGAAGCATTACATGAGAAAAAGATTGGACAGATTGCTGATATAATAAACGAAGAAAACAAAAGAATAATTTTGATTGCAGCACCGTCTTCATCAGGAAAAACAAGTTTTGCGACAAGGTTATCTATTCATCTAAAAGTTAATAACCTAAATCCTATATCTATCTCATTAGATAATTATTTTATAGATAGAGATAAAACTCCATTAGATGAGTTTGGACATTTAGATTATGAATCTATACGTGCGATAGATTTAAAAAGATTCAATAAAGATTTAAATGATTTATTAGAAGGAAAAGAAGTTCAACTTCCTAGATATAACTTTATAACAGGAAAAAGTGAACCAGGCGAAATTCTACAAATAGATGAAAATCAGCCGATAATATTGGAAGGTATACATGGTTTAAATCCAATGTTAACAGCATCAATACCTGATAATGAAAAATTCAAAATTTATTTAAGTGCATTGACTCAATTAAATTTAGATGACCACAATAGAATACCAACTACTGATTTAAGATTAATCAGAAGAATAGTTAGGGACAATCAATTTAGAGGTCATACTGCTGAGATGACTATAAAGGGATGGCCATCTGTAAGACGAGGAGAAGAAAAAAATATCTTCCCCTATCAAGAGCAAGCTGATGTAATGTTTAATACTGCTTGTGTATATGAATTATCATTATTAAAAGCATACGCAAAACCATTATTAGAACAAATTGATAAAACAAGTGAGGCATATATCGAAGCGAAGAGACTTCTAAAATTGCTACAATACTTTGTGGAATTAGATGACTTATCTGATATACCACCAACAGCAATAATTAGAGAATTTATTGGTGGAAGTAAAATCGTACACTAAGTTTATAAAAATATATAAAACAAATAAAAAGTAAGAATCAATTATAATAAAATTTGATTCTTATTTTTTTATAATAAATTTGATATAGAAAAAATATTTTTTATACACTAAGTATTTGAGTTGAAATTTAGATTCAAATCATGTACTATAGTAATATCTAATGTTTAGATTATTCAAACAATTTGAAATCTGAACTTAAATTGTTGGTAAAAAATGAAAAGAATACATGAATGCATTGCCAATATATGTATTAGGTTTTTTTGACAATTATATATATTTAATATATAATTATTTTTATATTAAGTAAGTTAAGTGACTTTTTTGGGGGTAAGAAAAATGAAGGATTTGTTAGTATTGCGAGACCTAGAGTGTGTTAAAGCTATTGCACACCCAAGAAGAATAGACATACTGAATGCTTTTGATAAAGAACCATTATCGGCAAAGCAATTATCAGAGATGTTAGACGAACCACATGCTAAGATAAACTATCATATTAAAACATTATACAATGTAGGAATATTAGAATTGGTTGAGGAAAAAATAAAATCTGGTATAGTTGAAAAATATTACTACCCAACAGCTAATAATGTTGTTATGAGTAGAAAAATAATTGATTATACTCTAGATCCTGCAAGTAAAGATGGGGCTGTATCTATTTCTGATTTTGAAGATACAATAGAGCATTTTTATAATGCTGTTGAACAAGGGGCATTAAAATTAGATAGTGTTTTAGAATACAGAGATATAAAATTATCAGATTCTGAAATTATTGAATTAAAAAATACGATTAATGATAAGGTTTCAGAAATTTTAGCAAATAGAAAAGAAAATGACGAAGTTAAAAAACATGATCTAATGATGGTAGCAATACCTACAGATCTTGATAATGAAATTGCAGAATAAGTATCAACTATGTTGGTACTTTTTTTAGTTAATTTAAAAATCATAGTAATGTTTATACTAGCATTTTAATTATGGTTTTATTAAAAAATATATATTAATAAGGTGTATTTTAGAAAGGAAATTTGTTTATGAGATATTTTGGGAAGACAGGGATGAAGATAAAACGAGTTGGATTTGGAGGAATTCCTATACAACGAATAAGCCAAGAAGATACAAACAAAGTAATTGATGAACTAGAAAAGTGTGGAGTTAATTTTATCGATACGGCAAGGGGATATACGGTTAGTGAAGAGTATTTAGGAAATGCAATAAAAGGAAGAAGAGAAAAATTCTACATAGCAACTAAATCAATGTCAAGAGATTATGAATCTATGAAGAGAGATATAGAAATCAGTTTAAAAAATCTTCAAACTGATTATATAGATTTATATCAGATGCATAATGTAAAACCAGCAGAATATGATACTTTATTTGGTGAAGATAAAGCATATAGAGCTTTGTTAGAAGCAAAAGAACAGGGAAAAATAAAACACATTGGAATAACTAGTCATGGTTTAGAAACTGTTGAAAAAGCTGTAGAAAGTGATAAATTTGAAACTATACAATTCCCATACAATATAGTTGAGAATCAAGCTGATGAAGTGTTTAAAAGAGCATATGAAAAAGGTGTTGGAACAATAGTTATGAAACCATTAGCAGGTGGGGCGATAGATGATGGAACATTAGCTATGAAATATTTATTATCAAGAGAATATATTGATGTTGCAATACCTGGTATGGATAGTCCACAACAAGTTATAGAAAATACTGATGTATTACAAAATTATGAGTTAACAGAAGAAGATAATAAAAAGATTGCTAAAATTAAATCAGAATTAGGAACTAATTTCTGTAGGAGATGTGAGTATTGTCTTCCATGTCCAAAAGGTATAAATATACCTCAAAACTTTTTATTAGAAGGATATTATAATAGATATAATTTAAAAGATTGGGCAGTAGATAGATATAGAGGACTTGCTGAAAATGAAAGGGCGAGTAATTGTATTGAATGTGGTGCCTGTCAAAAGAAATGTCCATACGAATTACCAATAATAGATATGTTAAAAAAAGTAGTTGATACTTTAGAAAAATAAATATAAATAAAATAGATTGCATCAACAATATGTTAGACTGCAATCTATTTTTATTGTTTATTTTTCAGTTATTGTATAAGAAACATCATATTTTGAGGCAGGATAAAGAAATATTTCAACTCTAGGATCTTCTTTATCTATATAGTTAAATAATAAAACAGGTTTAAGTTGTTTATCATTTTTTATTATTCCACTTTTCTCAATTCCATCACATATACTCTTAGGATAATTGTGTAAATCACCCATTCTTTTATTTGGGAAATAAAGTTTTAAAACAGTTATTAAATCTTCTTCTATTTGTTCACCCTGATATTGTTGGTTTATATATCCCGCAATCATGTTTTCATACGCTAAATATTTAGAATGTTTTCCTTTTGCTGGCATCCAGGCTTGACCATGAATATTAGTAAGTTTAAAATTAGATTTACTAATAGGTCGACCTGGGATTGTTAGTTTTATCAAATTATCACTCCCTTACCTTTAGTTATTATAAAACTAAAATGCAATTTACGAAAGGAAATTTTATGGATAAAAATAGATTAATAGAAATTTGTAACAACTTGGGAATAGATACTGTAGGAATTGCACCAGTTGGCCCATATACTGAATTGAAAAAAATTTTGATAGATAGAAACGAAAAGCAATATTTAACTGGGATGGAAGAGGAAGATATAGAAAAAAGAACAAATCCAAAGTTAATAATGGAAGATGCAAAATCAATAATAGTATGTGCATTTCCATATTATGCAGGAGAATATGAAGATACAAATCTATCTAAATATTGCTATGGTGAAGATTATCATATTGTAACAAAACAAATATTAAATGAGGTATGTCTACAAATTGAAAATGAAATCCCTGAATTTAAATATGAAATATTTGCAGATAATGGTCCTTTGGTTGATAGATATTTAGCATATTTAAGTGGAATAGGGTATTTTGGAATAAATAACAACATAATAACAGATAAGTATGGCTCTTATGTATTTATTGCATACATAGTGAACAATTATGATTTTGAAAAAGATATACCGCTAGATAAAACTTGTTTAAAATGCAATAAGTGCGTTAAAGCCTGTCCAGGAAATGCTCTTTTAGGAAATTTTGAAATAGATCCAAGAAAATGCCTTTCATACATTACCCAAAAAAAAGAAGAGTTATCTGAACAAGAAGAAGATGCATTAAGAAAAAATAAAAAAGTTTTTGGATGTGATATATGTCAGGATATATGTCCACACAATAAAAATATAGAAGTTACAAACTTCCCTCAATTTAAAGAGAATTTAATGACAAAAATAGATATAGATGAAATTAATGAAATATCTAATAAAGAATTTAAACGAAGATATAATAATAAGGCATTTAGTTGGAGAGGAAGAAAACTTATTAAGCGAAATTTAGATATAATTTATGAAGAAAACAAAATAAATTTTTAAAATTTTGATAAATAAAGTAAATATTCATAATTAATAATATCCCTCAAACATATAATTAGATAAGATGAAAAAATGTTGTATTGAGGGGAGAGGGCTATGAAAAAATTTAAAAATACTTCTGAAGTTGAACCTTATGATGGTATTATTGGTCAAGAAAGAGCTGTAAGCGCAATGCAATTAGGGCTACAAATGAATAATCCAGCTTATAATATATATGTTTCAGGATATTGTGGAAGTGGAAGAATTACTTATGTTATAAATGAAATTCAATCCCAGCAAATTGATGAGAGCAAAATAAAGGACTGGTGTTATGTATATAATTTTAAAGACGGAAGATGTCCAGTTGCTATTGACTTTCCAGCAGGGAAAGGTATGGAATTTAAAGAATACATGGAGGATTTAATTGAAAGCTTAACAGAAGAAATTAACGAAGCATTTGAAAATGAGGAGTATGAACTTACAAAAAATAAATTATTACAGACGTATGAGTTTGAAAAAGAAAAACTATTAAAAAGTGTAAGAAATTATGGTAGAGAAAAAGGATTTAAGCTTAAGAGTAGCTCTTCAGGCTTTATATTTATGCCTATAGATGATAATTATGAAGAAGAAATATCAGCAGAAGAATTTTGTCAGACTAAAAAAGAGCTTGAAGAAATGGCTATACAAGTCTTATATAAATTAAAAGAATTAGAAGAAAGAGTAAAACAAGTCGTTATTGAAACAGAGAACCAAATCGGCAAATTAGTAGTAGTACCATATATAGAAGCTGCCAGAGAAAAATATAGTGATAATAAAAAAGTATTAGATTATTTAGATGAATTAGAAGAAAATATATTAGAATATATATATCTTTTCTATTTAGATGAAGATGATTTAAAAGATAAATATGATAAAAACTATATATTAAAATACGAAGTAAACTTATTTGTAGATAATTCAGAGTTTAAGAAAGTTGTTGTTGAAAATGACCCAAGACCAAGTAATTTATTTGGAAAAGTAGAATATGAATATCAAAATGGAAATCTAAAAACAGACTTTACAAAGATAATTCCAGGTGCATTTCATAAAGCTAATGGAGGATACTTAGTTTTATATGTAGATCAACTTTTAAGATATGCAAATACATGGGAATTGCTCAAAAAGACATTAAAAACTAGACAAATAGATATAGAAGGGCAAGGTTTTATAAATCCAATGCCTATTCCAACTGACTTAAAAATAATACTTATAGGAAGTAGATATTTATATAATCTTATATATAATTACGACCCAGAATTTATGAAATACTTTAAAGTATTTGTGGATTTTGATGATGAGATGAATAAAACAGAAGAAAATGAAGATGCAATAAGTGGTTTTATATCATATCAATGTAAAAAAAATAACTATAAACACTTATCTTATGACGCTGTTACACAAGTAATTAATCAAAGTATGAGAATGGTAGAGGATAAAAAGAAATTATCTACTAATTTTAATAAAATAATGGAAATGATAAATGAAGGAAATCTATATGCACAAATGGATAATTCAAAATATATAGAAAAGAGACATATAGAAAAGGCTATACAATCAAAAAAATATAGAATTGATAAAATTGAAGAAAAAATAGATGAATCATATAAAAGAGAAAATACATTAATCGACATAAAAGGGAAACAAGTAGGCGTAATTAATGGATTATCTGTTTTGAGTACTGGTGAACACACATTTGGCAAACCTTCACGAATAACTGTTTCGACAGCCTGTGGAAGTAAGGGCATTGTAAATATAGAAAGAGAAGCCAAAATGAGTGGTTCTATCCATAATAAAGGGGTATTAATACTAGAAGGATATTTAGCAGAAAATTTTGCACAAGAGTTTCCATTATCGCTAAATGCATATATTTGTTTTGAACAAAATTATGGCGGTGTAGATGGAGATAGTGCCTCATCTGCGGAATTATATGCTTTATTATCATCATTAAGTAATATAGGAATTAAACAAAATATTGCTGTTACAGGCTCTATAAATCAAAAAGGTCAAATTCAAGTAGTGGGTGGAATTCCTAAAAAAGTAGAAGGATTTTATTACTGCTGCAAACATAAAGGACTAACAGGTGATCAAGGTGTAATAATTCCAGCAAAAAACGAAGACAATTTAGTGCTTTGTAGTGAAGTGGAAGAGGCTATAAAAAATAAAAAATTCCATATTTATAAAGTAAATAGAATCGAAGAGGCAATGGAAATTTTAACAGATGAAAAATTTAAACTAATAAAAGAATTATCTATAGAAAAATTGAGAAAATATAGTGAATATAAAACAAAATAATCTTACTTAAATCTTTAAATAAAATTGAAAATATTAAAAAGTCAATTTTGAGAATATTACTATGTCCAAAATTGATTTTTTTTGTTGTAAAAGGAAAAATATAAATAAAATGTTTTGTAATATATTAATTAAATTTAAAGATAATAAATTTAAAGATAAAATGATAAAATATGAATTTACTAAACGAGGGGGACAAAAAAATGAAAGATATAAATAAAATACTAGATGAATTAGAAAAATTATACCCAGATGCACAATGTGAACTAAATTATGAAACGCCATTTGAGCTTTTAGTAGCAACTATATTATCAGCTCAATGCACAGATGTAAGAGTTAATAAAGTAACAGAGAAATTATTCGCAAAATATAACACACCAGAACAATTTGCACAATTAACAGAAGAAGAAATAGGAGAAGAAATCAGAAGTTGTGGACTTTATAAAAGTAAATCAAAAAAAATAAAAGAAACTTCTAGAATGATTTGCGAAAACTTTGAAGGTGAAGTACCACAAACTTTAAAAGAATTAACTACACTTCCTGGTGTAGGAAGAAAAACAGCAGATGTAGTTTTAAGTAATGCTTTTAACCAAGATGCTATAGCAGTTGATACTCATGTATTTAGAGTAACAAACAGAATAGGGATAGTAAACGAGAAAACAGCAGAAAAAACAGAATTTGCACTAATGGAAGCTATTCCAAAAAATAGATGGTCACATTCTCACCATTTATTTATATTCCACGGAAGAAGAATGTGTAAAGCAAGAAAGCCAGAATGTGATTTATGTCCAATAAGAGAGGAATGTAATTATTATAATAGCACTCAAAGAAATGATTAATTACTACAGGAAGGGATGACAGCGTTGAAAAAAAATAAACTTTTAATGATGTTAGTAATTATTTTTATGCTACTAAATAATAGTATAATTTATGCATTTGACTTAGAACGAAAAATATCAAAGAATGTATACATTGGAGAAATAGATGTATCAGACTTAACTATTGAAGAGGCTACAAAAAAGGTAAACTTATATATAGAAGAAAATAGATATTTTAATTTAATTTATAATGATAAAAAAATAAAAATAGATAAAAATACATTTGATTTAGACTATAAAATCCCACAATTAGCTCAGAATGCGTATAATGTAGGTAGAGACAAGGATATAATAACAAATATAAAAACAAAAGTTAGCTTAAAACGAGGAAATAAAGAAATAATACCAATCGTTTCTTATTATAATATTTCAAAAATAGACGAATTAATAAAACAACTTAATGAACAATTTTATATCTCACCTGTAAATGCAACTGCAGAAGTCATAAATGACAAAGTAGCTGTTACTAAAGGGAGTTATGGTCAAAATATAAATAAACAACAATTAAAAAGTATAATAATCTATAAAATTGATAACTTAAACTCTAAAGACTCTGAAATACCAATAACAGTTTTAAAGCCTAAATATACTTCTAAACAACTATCAAAAATAGACACATTATTAGGGAGTTATGAAACGTACTTTAATCCTAAAAATATAAATAGAGTAAATAATATTAGTGTTGCAACACAAGCTACAAGCAATGTAATTATAAATACTAATGAAAAATTTTCTTTTAATAATGAATTAAGAGAAAAAAATGTATATAATCAATTAAGAGAGGCTCCTATTATCTTAAATGGAAAACCAGATAAAGGAGTTGGTGGTGGAATATGCCAAGTTTCAACGACAATCTATAACGCCGCATTATATGCAGGTATGGATATAGTAGAAATAACAAACCACTCTATACCAAGCCCTTATGTCAATAAAGGACGAGATGCTACTGTATGTGAGGGGGCTATAGATTTTGTTTTTAAAAATAGATACAATACTCCAATAATAGTACACAATACAATTTTATCAAATAAAATTGTATCTAATATATATGGGAGTAGTGACGATAAAAGCGATATAGAGATTGATACAGAAGTGATTGAAACAATCACAAATAAAAAAATATATAAAAATAATTCTAAATTACGAAAAGATGTAAAAGTAGTTGAACAACCTGGAAGATTAGGATATACTGTAAATACTTTTCGCATATATAAATCAAATGGTGAAATTTTGAAAAAAGAACTGATAAATAAAAGTTATTATCCACCTTGTGATGAAATAATTTTGAAAGGAACAAAAGAAGTTCAAAATGAGGTAACAAAATAATGTTTAAATAAGTTATATTTATTTAAATCTATTTTTTTTGTTACCTCATTTTTGATATAATATAATTTAGATTTATTATAGAGTTATAATTAAATAAATTATTAAAATAATTAGCAATTGTGAATAGTATAAGGAGGAAAACATGTCAATAAACGTTGTATTAGTAGAACCAGAAATACCTCAAAATACAGGAAATATAATAAGAACTTGTGCAAATACAGGTGCAACTTTGCACTTAATTAGACCATTAGGTTTTTCATTAGAAGATAAATATTTAAAAAGATGTGGACTGGATTATTGGGATATTTCAGAAATAAAATATTATGATAGCTTTGAGGAGTTACAAGAAAAATATCCAGATGCAAAATATTATTATTCAACAACTAAAGCAGAAAAAACTCATTCAGAAATGGAATATGAAGATGGATGCTTTTTAGTGTTTGGGAAAGAAACAAAAGGGTTACCAAAGCCTCTAGTAGAAGCTAATATGGATACTTGTATTAGAATACCTATGCTAAATATAGAAAAAGCTAGATCTCTAAACCTATCAAATTGTGTAGCTATAGTAGTATATGAAGCTATGAGACAAATTGGATATCCAGGCATGAGATAACAATTTTATGATGAAGGAGTAGTTTAACTATGGGCAAAATTAAATTAATTTGTGACAGCATGGCGGACTTAACTAAAGAACAAATAGAAAAATATGATATAGAAGTTTTACCGCTAACTGTAATATTAGAAGATAAAGAATATAAAGATGGAATAGATTTTAACTTAGATGAATTCTATGAATTATTAAAAAATAAAAAATACCCAAAAACTTCACAAGTAACATATGGCCAATTTAAAACTGCATTTGATAAATATGTAGCTGAAGGTAGAACTATTTTCTACATAGCATCATCAGCTAATGCTACAGGTAGTTATCAAAGTGCTGTAATGGCTAAAAATGATACAGAAGGGGATATACATTTATACGACGCGAGCAACCTTACTTTCGGAGCAGGTATGTTTGTACTAAGAGCAGCACAATTATTAGAAGAAGGTAAGAGTATTGATGAAATAATTTCTGAACTTAATATAATAAAAGAAAAATATTGTTTAGTATTTTCTATAGATTCTTTAAATCACCTTCAAAAAGGTGGTAGAATATCTTCTACAAAAGCTATAGTAGGAAATTTATTAAATGTAAAACCTATATGTGAGGTAAAAGATGGATTAGTTACTCAATTAGGACAAGTAAGAGGTAAGAAAAATGTTATAAACAAACTAATTGAAGTTACAGATGAATTAACAGGCGGAGATATCGATACTAGCATTATGTATGTAGGATATATGGATAATGAAAAAGAAAAAGATAAGATGGTTGAAGCCTTAAAAGAAAAATACAATCCTGACCAAATAGGAACATTTAAAGTTGGCTCTTGTATAGGGTCTCACTCAGGTCCTGGTGTTTTAGGAGTATTAAGTTTTAAAAAATAGTTGTATTTAGAGATATTTAAAGTACATATAAATAAAAATGAGTCATAATATATACAGTTTTATGACTCATTTTTTATTCGAATTTTTATGTCTATTTATAATGATAAAGTTTCTATATATACAAATAATAAATAAATGAATTTATACAATAATTTGTGAATAAAAAGTAATTTTGAAAAAAAAGACGAACAAAAAGAAAAAAATGAAAAAAAAAGATTGATTTTTTTGAAAGAAAATAGGATAATGTAAGTGGATATATTTCGCGTGATTTCGACATATAATGTATACTAATTAAAATATTATTAAAAAAATAATATGACTTATAAATAGTCGAAATCTGCACAAAATAAAAATAACAAAAATGAGACAGTTTTGTAGGAGGACATTATGCAATTAAAAAAATTATTTGCAGTAGGGCTTGCAGCGGTAATGATGAGTTCATTATTAGTTGGATGTAGCGGAAATAAAACAGACAATAGTGAAGATGTATACAAAATAGGTATGATATCTGATACTGGTGGAGTGAACGACGAATCATTTAACCAATCTACTTGGGAAGGGTTACAACAAGCTCAAGAAAAATACGGAAAAGATAAAGTACAAGTTAAATATGTAGAGTCTAGTCAAGAAGCTGACTATACACCAAACATAGAAACATTTGTAGAAGAAGATTTAGATTTAATAATTGGTGTTGGATATAAAATAGCAGGTGCAATAGAAGAAGCATCTAAAAACTATCCAGATGTACAATTTGCAATAATAGACCATGCTTATGACAAACAACCAGAAAATGTAACTTCATTAATATATGAAGATAATACAGCAGCTTACTTAGCTGGATTAATAGCAGCTAAAAAGACTGAAACTAATAAAGTTGCATTCATAGGTGGAATGAAAAGTGCTACATTAGATAAATTCGAATATGGATTTAGAGCAGGAGTTAAAGCTGCAAATCCAGATTGTGAAATATCTGTAAGATATGCAAACAGCTTCAGCGATGCAGCATTAGCAAAATCAATAGCTAACCAAATGCACAAAGACGGTGTTGATGTAATATATACAGCAGCAGGTGCAGCTGGAACAGGTGCTATAGAAGCAGCTAAAGAAAACAAAAAAATGGCTATAGGTGTTGATATAGATCAAAATCCTTTAGCTCCAGAAAATGTAATATCATCAACAGTAAAAAATATAAACGTATCAATAGTTAACTTAGTAGGTGAAATATTAGATGGAAACTACCAAGGTGGACAAGTTATAGTTAATACACTTGCAAGTGGTGGTGTTGGATTATCAGATTCAACAAAAGATCATGTTTCTAAAGACATACTTGACTATGTTAACGAACAAGCTGATAAAATAAAATCTGGAGAAATAAAAGTTCCAGAAAATGAAAAACAGTACAATGAAATAGTTGGGAAATAAGTTATACTATAAATAATATATGAATTAATTAATAGCTATCAAAAGGTTTAAACCTATTGATAGCTATTTTTATGTCGATATTATGTCGATATATAGTGTATTTTTGGAAAATAAGTAAAATTAAATATTTAGTGTAATAAAAAATAAAAAAAAAATTAATTTTATATTGAAATTTTAATGAGAAAATAGGATAATAGATAAAGGTAAAAATTCGTGCAATTATTATATATGTGTTACACAATATGAAATATTACTATAAGTTTATCATAATATATAAAGAATTAATAACTTATAAATAATATAAGAAAATTTGCACAAAATAAAAACAGAATAGAGAACGCTAGGAGGACAAAATGCAATTAAAGAAATTATTTGCAATAGGACTTGCATTCACAATGATGACAACACTATTAGTTGGATGCAGCAATAAGAATGATGGTGCTGATAATACTTCAAAAGACGTATACACTATTGGAATGATAACAGATACAGGTGGAGTTAATGATGAATCATTCAACCAATCTACTTGGGAAGGTTTACAAAAAGCAGAAGAGAAATATGGAAGTGACAAAGTAAAAGTAAAATACTTAGAGTCTACTAAGGATGCAGATTACGTTCCAAACATAGAAACATTCGTTGAAGAAGATTTAGATTTAATAATAGGTGTTGGTTATAAAACTGCAGATGCTATAGCAGAAGCAGCTAAAAACTATCCAGAAAAACAATTTGCTGTAGTTGACCATGCTTATGAAGAACAACCAGAAAATGTTACTTCATTAGTATATGAAGATAATACTTCATCATATTTAGCAGGATTAATAGCTGGTAAAATGACTGAAACAAACAAAGTAGCATTTATAAGTGGTATGGAGAGTGTTGTATTAAACAGATTCCAATATGGATATATGGCAGGAGTTAAAGCTGCAAATCCAGATTGTGAAGTAGTTGTAAGATGCGCAAATAGTTTTAATGATGCTGCATTAGGTAAATCAATAGCTAACCAAATGCATAAAGACGGTATTGATGTAATATTCACAGCAGCAGGTGCAGTTGGTACGGGAGCTATAGAAGCTGCTAAAGAAAATGGAAAAATGGCTATTGGTGTTGATACAGACCAAAATGCATTAGCTCCAGATAACGTAATAACATCAGCTGTTAAAAATGTAGACGTATCAGTTATAGACTTAATAGGTCAAATGATAGATGGAAACTACAAAGGTGGACAAGTTATAACAAATACACTTGCAAGTGGTGGTGTTGGTATAGCTAAAACTACTGATAAAAATGTTCCAGCAGACATATTAAAATATGTTGAAGAACAAGCTGAATTAGTTAAAAGCGGTGAAATAAAAGTTCCTCAAAATGAGAAAGAATACAATGAAATAGTTGGAAAATAATTTTTTAAAACTAACTAAATAAAGCATATTTCTGGCGGAATTAGAAAACTTTTAAAATACAAATAGATTCTATAAACAATGGATAATATATATATGTATTATCCATTTTTTTAAGTAGACGATTAATGTCGGATATAGAATATTATCAATTAAAAAAAATAAGGAGGACAGTGTGAGCATGGAAAATAGTTATATAGATTACAATCATAAAAGTATACAAATGAAAAATATAACTAAGAAATTTGGCGATTTCGTTGCCAATGACAACATCAACTTGACTGTACACAAGGGAGAGGTACATGCACTTTTAGGTGAAAATGGTGCAGGTAAATCAACTCTAATGAACATCTTATATGGATTATACACTCCAACTTCAGGTGAAATTCATATAAACGAAGAATTAGTTAATATCGAAAATCCTAGCGTTGCAATAAGCAAAGGGATAGGAATGGTTCACCAACATTTCATGTTAATAGGAACTTTTACAGTTGCACAAAACATAATTTTAGGTAGTGAAACTACTAAATTTATGGGAACTTTAGATATGAACAAAGCTATAAAAGATGTAGAAGAAATATCTAAAAGATATGGTTTAGCTATAGACCCAATGGCAAAGGTAGATGATATATCAGTAGGTATGCAACAAAGAGTTGAAATATTAAAAGCTCTATATAGAGGAGCTGATATGTTAATACTTGACGAACCAACAGCAGTTTTAACACCACAAGAAATAGAAGATTTAATAAAAATCATCAGAAACTTAACTAAAGAAGGTAAGTCAGTTATAATAATAACTCATAAATTAAAAGAGATAAAAGCAATAGCAGATCATTGTACTGTTATAAGAAGAGGTAAATACATCGATACTGTAAAAGTTGATGAAGTTACAGAAGATGATTTAGCAACAATGATGGTTGGTAGAGAAGTTAACTTCAAAGTTGATAAAGAAGATGCTCAACCAAAAGAAACAGTACTAGAAATAAATGATTTAGTTGTAAAAGACAGCAGAAAAATTTCAGCTGTAGACGGATTATCTTTAGAAGTAAGAGCTGGAGAAATAGTAGGTATAGCTGGTATAGACGGAAATGGACAAAGTGAATTAGTTGAAGCTTTAACTGGTCTTAGAAAATGTCATAGCGGAAGCATAAAAATAAACGGACATGAAATAGTAAATAATACTCCAAAACAAATCTTCAAAAAAGGTATAAAAAATATACCAGAAGATAGACATAAAAGAGGTCTTGTTTTAGATTTCACTGTTGCAGAAAACTCTATATTACAAAACTACAAAGATGCTAGATTCTCTAAAAATAGCATAATAAACAAAGACGCAATGGACAAACATGCAAAATCAATAATTTCAAGATTTGACGTTAGACCTACAGATTACACTCAAAAAACTAGAGCACTTTCTGGTGGTAACCAACAAAAAATAATCATAGGTAGAGAGGTTATGAATATAGAGAGATCTAGACAAGAAACAAATGAATCTCAATTATTAATAGCGACTCAACCTACAAGAGGACTTGATGTTGGTGCGATAGAATTCGTTCACAAAGCATTAGTTGAACAAAGAGATGCAGGAAATGCTGTTTTACTTGTATCATTAGAATTAGACGAAGTAATGAACGTATCAGACAGAATAGCTGTTATGTACGAAGGTAAAATAGTAGGAATAGTAGATGCAAAAACTACAGACGAAAATACTCTTGGACTTATGATGGCAGGAGGTGCAGTAGATGGAAAATAAAATAGCAAAAAAGAAAAGTTTTCTTAATGATACTTTCTTATTCTCAGTACTATCAGTAGTATTAGGACTTCTAGTTGGTGCAATAGCATTAATGTTATCTGGACATAACCCAATAACAGTTTATGCTGCATTAATAGACGGTATAATCGGTAAGCCTAAATATATAGCATGGACTATAATAAGAGCGACACCATTAATACTTACAGGTTTATCAATTGCCTTTGCATTTAAAACAGGTCTGTTCAATATAGGTGCAGAAGGTCAATTTATAATAGGTGCTTTAGTAGCAGTTTTAGTTGGTGCAGGTTTAGATTTACCAGCAATAATCCATATACCACTTACTTTACTTTGTGCAGCACTTGCTGGTGCAATATGGGGTGGAGTAGCAGGATGGTTAAAATCTAAATTCGGAATAAATGAAGTTATAGCAAACATAATGTTAAACTGGATAGCTTTCTATCTAAGCAACTTTGTATTAATGACTTCATGGTTAAAAGTACCTAATAGTGAAACATCAGTACCTATAAAAGATAGTGCAAAAATAAGCATAGATTGGTTAAAAGGTTTAGTTGGTCCAGCGACTAGTGTAAACTGGGGGATTGTTATATCTATAATTATAGTTATCATAATCGCATTTATATTAGCAAAAACAACTTTAGGATTCGAGCTTAGAGCAGTTGGATTCAACAAATTCGGTGCAGAGTATGCAGGTATAAATGTAAACTCTTCTATATTAAAATCTATGGCTATAGCAGGTATGATAGCTGCAATAGCAGGTGCAATACAAGTTATGGGTGTTACAAATGTTATAACAGTACTTCCAGCTCAAGAAGGATATGGATTTGATGGTATAGCAGTTGCACTTATAGCAAACAATAACCCAATTGGTGTTATATTCTCAGGATTATTATTCGGTGCATTCAAATATGGTGGAACAAAAATGCAATCAGTTGGTGCTCCATCAGAAGTTATAAGTATAATAATCGGATCAATAGTTTACTTCATAGCATTAGTACATGTTATTAAAATAGCTGTTCAAAAAATGAGCAAAAAAAGAAAAAATGAAGGGGTGAATGAATAATGAATGATTTAGCGATAATCCTTAGTACAACTTTAATGTATTCTACTCCCCTTATATTTACAGCACTTGGTGGTATCTTTTCAGAGAATTCAGGTATAGTAAATATAGGACTTGAAGGGATGATGACAATAGGAGCTTTTGTCGGAGCTACAGCAGGATACCTAACAGGTAATCCATGGATTGGTTTATTATGTGCTGGTATAGCAGGTGGTATATTCGCCTTAATTCACGGTATAGCAACTATTAGTTTCAATGCAGACCACACAATATCTGGGGTTGCAATAAACTTATTAGCTCCAGGGGTTGCATTATTTACATCTAAAATATTATTCAATGGTTCAGTTACAACACCAACTATACCAATGGAAAATAAAATTCCAAGACCTTTAAATGGTGTATTTGAATCAGGAAGCATATTAGATACTATATTCAATACTTATGCTACAACATATATAGCATTAGCAATGATAGTTGTAGTTTGGTTTGTATTATATAAAACTAAGTTCGGTCTTAGAGTAAGAGCTGTTGGTGAGCATCCAGGTGCAGCAGATACTTTAGGTATAAATGTATCAAGAGTTAGATATACAAGTGTTATACTTTCAGGTATATTAGCAGGTATAGGTGGAGCTTCTATGAGTTTAGCTATAGTTTCAACATTCAGACCAGCTTTAATATCAGGACAAGGGTATATAGCTTTAGCAGCTGTTATATTCGGTAAATGGAGACCACAATGGGCAGGAGCGGCTTGTCTATTATTCGGTTTCTCAACAGGACTTACAGTTTATTTAGGAAATCCATCATTAGGAATAACTATAAACGAAAACTTATTATCAATGTTACCTTATATAGTAACATTAGTAATGTTAGTATTATTTGTTAGAACATCTAAAGCTCCGGCTGCTTTAGGTAATCCATACAAAAAAGGTGAAAGATAATAAAAATTAAATTATAAAAAAAGCTGTAGATTTTAAATTAATCTACAGCTTTTTTTATTCTATAAAGTTATCAATTTAATTTAACCAATATATCCAAAATGTGAATTAAAAAATAAAAAATAGACATAATACTATATAGATATATTTAAACTACTTTTCTGATTTGACGGAAGGGAACGATTATATTGACTAATAATATGATACATATAAGTTATTTACCACAGCATGATTATATGGTTAATTTATTTATGAAAAATAATTGTAATAAATATATTATATGTAATGAGCATTTAAGAGATTTATGTGTAGATATTGATATGGAAAATGAGGAACATAAAGAAGAAGCAATTAATGGGGTAATAGAACTAATATTAATTATCTTAAAGGATAAAAATTTAAAAGAATACATATGGAATAACTACAGAAATTTAAATAATGAAGAAAAGGAGGAAATATATCGAGAAGCTAAATGTCTCCTTGATAAAAAAGAACCATTTATAATAAATACGATTTACAATAAATTAGTTGAATTTATAGAATCAGAAAAGGTGTTAAATATAGACGGTTTTTTTAGGTTTAGAATGAGAGATTTTATGGTGTATATATCTATAATAAGTGATATAGCACTTGAAGAATATTTAATAAAGAGAGATAAAAATCAATTTATAAACACTTTAAAATATTTTATAGAATCACAAGAACATAAAATTGATTTATTAATAATACATATAATGAAAGATAGCAGCTTTAGGTTTTTTGACAGAAATGGAATCGAAATAAACAATAAAGAAAGCGAAGAAATGATGAGCATGATTATGAAGGAAGATCTAAACTACGAAGACTGTCTAATAAGTGTATTATTAGCTTTATGCCCTAAAAAAATAGAAATAATAGATGATTTAAAAAATGATACTTCAAAGGAAATAATAGAAAATATAAAGATAATATTCGAAGACAACGTAAAAATTATTAATAGAAATTAATTTAGCTTATAAATTTAAAAAACTATCATAATTATAAAGTCTTATAAAAATTTTGTTGAATATTATTATTGAATGATTTTTAAGTATCTGTTATAATCTAAATCATAATAGTTAATAATTAAAATATAATCGCTATGAAGAGGACAAGTAAATAAGAATTTATTTTACTAGAGAGTAAGGTCACCGGCTGAAAGCCTTATAAAATAAACTTGTTGAAAAACTACCTCGGAGCGGAACTTATTAGCACATAGTGTGAAAGTGTTCGGTTGACAACCTTATAGTCATCAAGAGGATTTATTTTCATTAAATAAATCAACTTGGGTGGAACCACGATATCGTACTCGTCCCAACTTTCTGGGACGAGTTTTTTTATTATTTATATGAAATCTAAATAATGGAATCAAAGAATATATTTTCTTGATTTAGTTAGAGTAATTATAAATTTAAAATTTATTAGAAAAAATACAGGAGGAAAAAAATGATTAAAGTTACATTAAAAGACGGTTCAATTAAAGAATTCGAAGGCAAAATATCAGTATTAGATATAGCAAAATCAATCAGTGAAGGTTTAGCTAGAGCTGTTGTTGCAGCTTCAGTTAACGGACAAACTGTAGGTCTTGACTACGTAGTAAGTGAAGATTGTGAATTAAACTTATACAAATTTGATGATGAAGAAGGAAAAGACGTATTCAGACATACATCAGCTCATATGTTAGCACAAGCTTTAAAAAGATTATATCCAGGAGTTAAACTTGCTATAGGGCCAAGTATAGAAAATGGATTCTACTATGATATAGATTTAGATCATAGAATAACAGAAGAAGAATTAGCTAAAATAGAAGCTGAAATGAAAAAAATAGCTAAAGAAGATTTAAAAATAGAAAGATATGAACTTCCAAAAGAAGAAGCTTTAAAATGGGCTAAAGAAAATGGAGAAGACTACAAAGTTGAATTAATAGAAGAATTACCAGAAGGTGAAGTAATATCATTCTACAAACAAGGTGATTTCGCTGACTTATGTAGAGGGCCACATCTTCCATCAACTAAAAAAGTTAAAGCTGTAAAATTATTAAGTGTTGCAGGTGCTTACTGGCGTGGAGATGAAAAAAATAAAATGCTTCAAAGAATATACGGAACTTCATTCGAAAAAAATAAAGATTTAGAAGCATACTTACACTTAATGGAAGAAGCTAAGAAAAGAGACCACAGAAAATTAGGTAAAGAATTAGATTTATTCTTCATACCAGAAGAAGGACCAGGATTCCCATTATTCATGCCTAAAGGTATGCAACTTAAAAATGCATTATTAGAATTCTGGAGAGAAGTACATAGAGAAGATAACTATGTTGAAATAGAAACTCCAATAATATTAAACAGACATTTATGGGAAACTTCAGGACACTGGTATCACTACAAAGAAAATATGTATACTGTTAAAATAGACGACCAAGATTTCGCTATAAAACCAATGAACTGCCCAGGTGGAATGTTATATTACAAATCAAAACCACATTCTTATAGAGATTTCCCTATGAGAGTTGCTGAGCTTGGTAGAGTTCACAGACATGAATTATCAGGTGCTTTACATGGTCTTATGAGAGTTAGAGCATTCACTCAAGATGATGCGCATATATTCATGTTACCAGAACAAATAAAAGACGAAATAAAAGACGTAGTTAGACTTATAGACAGCGTATACAAAGTATTCGGATTCCAATATGGAATAGAGTTATCTACTAGACCAGAAGATTCTATGGGTACTGATGAAGAGTGGGAAATAGCTGAAAATGGTTTAAGAGAAGCTTTAGAAGAATTAGGTTTAGCTTATGAAATAAATGAAGGTGATGGAGCATTCTATGGACCAAAAATAGACTTCCACTTAAGAGATTGCTTAGGTAGAACATGGCAATGTGGTACTATACAATTAGATATGCAATTACCACAAAGATTCGATGCTACTTATATAGGACAAGATGGTGAAAAACATAGACCAGTTATGATACACAGAGTTTTATTAGGTAGTATAGAAAGATTTATAGGAATATTAATAGAGCATTATGCTGGTAAATTCCCAGTTTGGATAGCTCCAACTCAAGTTAAAATACTTCCTATATCTGATAAATACAACGATTATGCTAAAGCAGTTAAAGATGCTTTATTTGCTAAAGGTTTAAGAGTTGAAATAGATGACAGAGCGGAAAAAATGGGCTTCAAAATAAGAGAAGCTCAATTAGAAAAAGTTCCTTACATGTTAGTTGTAGGTGAAAAAGAAGTTGAAGGAAATGCTGTTTCAGTTAGATCAAGAGATAAAGGTGAAATGGGTAGCTTATCAGTAGACGAATTTGTTGCTATGGTATGTAAAGAAGTAGAAGATAAAGTTAACGTAATCCAAGACTAATAAAAATAAAATATTATATTAAATAAAAACATCCTTATTATTGTTTTAAGATACAATGATAAGGATGTTTTTTTGTATATGTAAAAATTTAAATGTTATTTGAAGTATTATTTATATCGCATTAAAATTTTATAATTTTTATGGTATAAAATATAAAATTAAAAAAAATTATAATTATATTTACAAAAATATATAAAAACATTATAATGATAACTGGCGATTGATGAATATTGTTATCAATTATTAAAGAATATTGATATCATGTTCAAGTTTAAATTTAAATTTAAATATTGTAAATATATAGGAGGAAGTTATGAAGTTAAAAAAATTATGTGCAATTGTAATGTCTTGTGCCCTACTTATTACAACAGGGTGTTCAAGTACAAATACTCAAAGTAAGGATGATAGTAAAAAGAGTGATGTGCAGGAGACAACTTCTGCATCTTATCCAATAAAGATAAAACATGCATATGGCGAAACTATAATAGAGAGTGAGCCTAAAAATATTGCAACAATATCTTGGGGAAATCAAGATGTTCCGCTAGCCTTAGGTATTACACCAGTGGGAGTATCTAAAGCAAATTATGGTGAGACGGAAGAAAATGGTTTATTACCATGGACAGGAGAGAAATATAATGAATTAGGTGTAGATAAACCTGTTGTATTTAACGATGTGGATGGAATAGATTATGAAGCTATTAGTGACTCAAATCCAGATGTCATACTAGCTGCTTATTCTGGAATAACACAAGAAGAATATGATTTATTAAGTCAAATAGCTCCAGTTGTTGCATATCCAACAGAGGCATGGCAAACTTTATGGAGAGATCAAATAAATATTAATGCTACTGCAATTGGGAAGAAAGATGAAGGTGAAGCATTAGTTAAAGAATTAGAAACATTAATAAAAGAAAAAACAAGTGAATACAAAGATATAAAAGGAAAGAAAGCAGTATTTTGCTACTTTAATCCATCTGACTTAGGTAAATTTTATATATATTTACCATCAGACCCTCGTGTAGCGTATTTAACAGATTTAGGATTAGAATTTCCAGAAAGTATATCTAAGTTAGCTGAAGGATCAAATAGTTTCTATGTTGAAATAAGTTCAGAAAATATAGATATATTAGAAGATGCAGATATTATAGTTTGTTACGGAAATGATGGATTATTAAAATCTTTACAAGATGATACTTTATTAAGTAAAGTTCCTGCAATTGCAAACGGATCAGTTGCTGTTATAGAAGATGGTTCAGCATTAGCAGCATCTTGTACTCCTAGTGCATTATCTATACCGGCTAAAATAGATGAATATTTAAAAGTAATAGGAGATGCTGCATCTAAAGTAAAATAATTAGATGATAGTATACAAGATAAATATGAAATTATCAAAAATGATAGGAATATACATAGGTGGTTTTATTATTCTTGGAATATGTATCTTGGCCTCACTAGCGTGGGGCTCTAGATATATTGGTTTTGATGAAGTGATTAGTGCATTAACTCAAAGCGACAATATGTCACTTAATGCATTAGTAGTTCGAGAACGTATACCAAGAACAGTATTTGCACTTATTGCAGGAGCTTCACTTGGAATATCAGGCTTGCTTATGCAATCAATTACACGTAATCCAATAGCTGATCCAAGTATTTTAGGAGTAAATACAGGAGCAGCTTTATTTGTTGTTGTTGGGATTACATTTTTTAATTTGAGTACAGCTAGTGGATATATATGGTTTGCACTTATAGGGGCAGCCCTTACATCGTTTTGTGTATATGGTATAGCTTCAATTGGACCAGGAGGAATTACTCCAATAAAACTTGCTTTAGCTGGTGCCTCAATTAGTGCAATACTATCATCTTTAGTTAGTTTAATAATTCTTCCACGCGCAGATGTTATGGATGCATATAGATTTTGGCAAGTAGGTAGTTTAAGTGGAGCAACGTATAAAATCAGTATTGCCATTTATTATAGTCGGATTAATTATAAGTGTTATATTTATGCATGCATTAAATGCATTAGCCTTAGGTGATGAAGTAGCTACAGGTCTTGGAGTAAATACAGGATTAGTAAGAATTATGTGTGCAATAGCTGGTGTAATATTATGTGGAGCTACGACAGCAATAGCTGGACCTATAGGTTTTATAGGATTAATGATACCTCATATTGTACGTCTTATTTTAGGATCGGATATGAAAAATTTAATACCAATGTCTGCTATAGGTGGGGCAATCCTTTTGATGATATCAGATGTTTTAGGAAGAATAATTGGGTCACCGAGCGAATTAGAAGTTGGAATTATAACAGCATTTTTAGGTGCACCAATACTTATTATAATTGCTAGGAAAGCGAAGGTGAAAAGTATATGATAATGCGAAGTACAAATAATAGTATCATTATAAAACATGCTTACTATAAAAGAAGGGCTCGTGCTATTACAGCTAATGTTTCACTTATTGCAATCGTATTATGTATTTGCATAATGATGCTTTTATATGGAAATACAAATTATTCATTAGATGTGGTTATAAGAGTATTAAGAGGAGAAAATATTCAAGGTGCTACTTTTGCGATAGCTACATTACGTCTACCAAGAATGCTTAGTGGGTTATTGGTTGGAATAGCATTTGGGATTGCAGGAAACACATTTCAAACAATGCTTAGAAATCATCTAGCAAGCCCAGATATAATAGGAGTAACATCAGGCTCTAGTGTGGCAGCAGTTTTTTGCATATTGGTGCTTGGATTGAGTGGACCAGCTGTTTCAATAATTTCGGTTATATCAGGACTTTTAGTATCAATGCTTATATATTTACTATCTAAAGATATAAGCTTTTCAGGAAGTAGATTGATATTAATCGGTATTGGAATACAAGCTATGCTTCAAGCCGCAATTTCTTTTTTATTGCTTAAGGCAAGTCAATATGATGTTCCAGGAGCAATGAGATGGTTAAGTGGAAGTTTAAATGGTATGACAATGAAAGGCATTCCAACATTATTTATAGTTGTAATGGTATTTGGAATAATAAGTTTACTATTTACAAAATATCTTCAAGTACTAGAATTAGGAGATGAATTTGCAACGACACTTGGTATAAGACTAAATCTAGTGAGAATTATTTTAATTTTAAGTGCTGTATTTTTAATAGCATTTGCAACATCTACTACGGGACCAATAGCATTTGTTGCATTTTTAGCTGGACCAATAGCATCAAAAATTGTTGGGCGTGGGTCGTCAAATGTACTAGCATCAGGTCTTGTAGGTGCATTATTAGTACTTAGTTCAGATATGATTGGACAATATGTATTTAGTACAAGATTTCCAGTAGGTGTTATTACTGGGATTTTAGGGGCACCATACATGTTATTTTTATTAATATGTATAAATAGAAGAGGAGAATAATGATGAATAAAAATCAACACACATTTGAAGCTAAAAATATAGTAACTGGATATGATAAAAAAATTATAATAGATGGTATAGATTTAAGTGTGCCTAGTAATAAAGTTAGTGTAATAATAGGCTCTAATGGATGTGGTAAATCAACTTTATTAAAGACAATGGCTAGATTAATAAAGCCATTATCAGGTGATATTGTTATTGATGGAAAGAAAATTACAACAATGCCATCTAAAAAGCTGGCACAAATTTTAGGATTATTACCACAATCACCAGTAGTACCAGAAGGTATAACTGTTTGGGATTTAGTATCAAGAGGAAGATTCCCTTATCAAAACTTATTTAGTAGCTTAAATAAAGAAGATTTTGAAGCTGTGGAAGAGGCACTTGAAATAATGGGAATTTCGGAATTAGCGAATAGGTGTATTGATGAACTATCGGGTGGTCAGCGTCAACGAGTATGGATTGCTATGGCTCTTGCACAACAAACAGATATACTTTTATTAGATGAACCTACAACTTATTTAGATATAGCATATCAAGTAGAAATATTAGATTTATTAACTGATTTAAATCGAAAAAGAGGGACTACAATAGTGATGGTACTTCATGATATAAATTTATCAGCAAGATATGCAGATTATATATTTGCTCTTCGTAAAGGGAAATTAGTGTCACAGGGAAGCCCAGAAGACATTATAACATCAGAATTAATAAATGATGTATTTGGACTAGATTGTGAGGTTATTAAAGATCCAGTATCTCACTCACCATTTATAATTCCTAAGGGAAGACATTATGTAAATGTTTAAAATATAAATGATAATTATTTATTACAATGGAAAATTAAGAATTAATAAAAACTATTTTTAACTTAAAGATAATAATTTAAAGTTAAAAATAGTTTTTTTATTATAAATGTATATTTTGATGTTCTTCTACTAACTCCAATTGCTTCATATTTTTAAATTCTATACTTATAGTGATTAAACATGTTATTGCTGCAATCAAATCAGCAGCCGGGCCAGCAAAAATTATACCATCAATACCAAAGAATAGAGGTAGTATAATTATTAAAGGAAGTAAATAAATTATTTGTCTAGTTAAAGATAAAAATATACCTTTTATGGGTTTTCCTATAGAAGTAAAAAATGTCGATGTAATAGGTTGTATAAAGTTTATACATATAAAGAATAAGAAGATACGGAAAAACTTTGTTGCAAATTGATAATATTCTTCTGTCGCAGAACCAAATAAAGATATAATTTCCATAGGTAATAGTTGAAATGATATAAATGCAATAATTGATATAATCGCACCTGCTTTGTTTGCTAATATATAAGTGTATTTAACTCTGTGATATTTTTTAGCTCCATAGTTAAAACTTTCAATTGGTTGACTTCCTTGGCTAAGACCGATTACAACTGAGAAGAATAGTTGTGAAACTTTCATTGTGATTCCTGCACATGCAATGGGAATTGCCTCTCCATATATTGATAAACCACCATAATATCTAAGTGAATTATTTAAAATAATTTGAACAATCATCATAGAAAGTTGATTTATACCAGATGCCATACCTATAGAAGCAACCTCTTTTATATAATTTATATTTAATTTGAAATGTTTTGCCAAAAGAGGGACTGTTTTAAAGTTTTTCATATAAATGATAACAACAACAGTAGATGCAATTTGACCTATTATAGTAGCATAGGCTGCACCAGCCATTCCCATATTAAATCCAAATATAAAGATAGCGTCTAAAATAACATTAATAACTGCTCCTAATATATTACAGAACATTGATATTTTGGGACTGCCATCAGCACGAATTATATGACCTCCACCTACAGATAAAATTAAAAATGGGAAACCAAATGAGGTAATTCTCACATAAGTTTGAGCATATGGAAGTACATCATTAGGAGAACCACAAGCTTTTAGTATCTGTGTTAAAAATAGTTGCGTAATTATAAATAATATTACACCAGATGAAAATAACATAATAATCGCATTTCCTATGTAAAATGGTGATTTTTCTTTTTCACCACGCCCCATACTTAAATTGAAACACGATGCTGCACCAATTCCGAATAATAATGATACAGCTATGCATGATGTGGAAAGAGGGAAGGCAATATTTGTTGCAGCATTGCCGAGAGTTCCTACTGCCTGACCGATAAATAACTGGTCTACAATATTGTATAATGCTCCAACTATCATAGCTATAATACTTGGCACAGAAAATTTAAACATTAATTTTGGTATAGAATCTGTACCTAATGGGTTTTGTTGAACATTTTCCATGATTTATCCTCCTAGACTACAAAATTAAACTTACTATTAAAACTTTATTTTTATAATTTATTATTTTTATTTATCAAAAGTTGATTCATAAGAAATTATAACAATTTTAAAGTTTTGATTTATTTTATAACTTTATAGTAGGGAATAAATTAAGTTAAGGCAACTTAAAAAAACATAAACATATAAAAAGTCCTAAATTTATAGGACTTTTTATAGAATAATTTTAATTGGCTGCTTCTTTTCTAATGAGATCTTCTAATTGGTCACAAGTCATAGTTTCATTTTCGAATAGGAATTTTGAAACTATATGTAAATCATTGATATTTTCTCTAAGAATTTTTAGTGTATTTTCATAACATGTATTTACAATGTTGTTTATTTCTTTTTGGATAGGTTCCGATAAAAAATTCTTAGTATTTTTATCAATAGTTATTAAACCTAATTTGCTCATACCATAATCACATACCATGTTAGTTGCTATGTCTGTTACTTTTTGTAAGTCGTCTTTGGCACCAGTTGATTGATGGTTAAATATTAATTCTTCGGATGCTTTTCCAGCTAATAGTATTTGTATTTTTGATATTAGTTCTGTTTTTGTGTAAATATATCTATCTTCGTCTGGGAGTTGAAGAACATAACCCAATGCTTCACCTCTAGGGACTATAGATATTTTTTGGATTTTGCATAAATTTAAGATATTGCTAACTAATGCATGTCCAGCCTCATGATAAGAAACAATTTCTTTTTCTTTTTCGATTAGGGCGGAACTTTTACACTCGACACCTGCGATAACTCTTTCAAGAGCTTTATCGAAGTGTTCCGAAGTTACAACTTTGCTAGCATCTCTAACGGCATATATTGCAGCTTCATTAGCTATGTTGGCTAGATGGGCACCATTAAATCCATGTGTTTTTTTAGCTAATAAATCTAAATCTACTGATTTATCTAATGGTTTATTATTAGTATGAACTTTTAAAATTTCATATCTAGTACGCACATTTGGAGCACTAATATGAATGTGTCTATCAAATCTTCCTGGTCTTAAAAGGGCATCATCTAGAAGGTCAAGTCTATTAGTTGCACCTATTATGATAATGTTTGAATCCTTATTGAATCCATCCATTTCAACTAAAAGTTGATTAAGAGTTTGGTCTTTTTCGTTATTGCTTTCTAGGTGACGTTTTGCTCCTATAGCATCAATTTCGTCAATAAATATAATACTTGGGGCTTCTTTTCTCGCTTTTTCAAATAAAGTTCTAACTCTTTTAGCTCCTACGCCTACGTATTTTTCAACAAATTCAGAACCTGTAACATTAAAGAATGATGCGTTTGTTTCTCCTGCAACGGCACATGCTAAAAGCGTTTTACCTGTTCCAGGTGGACCGTAAAATAAAATCCCTTTGGGAACTTTAGCGCCCATTTTTTGATATTTTTCTGGGAATTTCATGAAATCTACTACTTCAAATAGTTCTTCTTTTATTTCTTCGAGTCCGGCAACATCTCTAAATGTTGTTTTAGGTTTTGTGCTCAGTGAAGGTTCAGTATTATTCTCTTTTTCGAGTTTAGTGTGAACAAAAGCAGGAACAGGATTATTTAGTTTTTTAAAAAAATTATTAAGTAAGTTCATATCTTGCACCTCAGGTAATAGAATTTTCCTTTATATTATTTTTTCCAATGATGTGAAGTTTTATTATGATTTTACAACAAAATTAAACTATGTAAACTAAGATGTCTTACAGTAAGTATAACCAGCTGACATTTTATTATTCTAAAATAATGAAATACTACAATTAAAATCTAGTATAAAAATAAGAAAGGTCTTATATTGGAAATATTTAAAACGTGAAATTTAATGAATAATAAGTTATAATAAAAAAAGAGCAAAACTTATAAAAATATGATTGCATAATTTAAAAATTAGCATATTATATATTGTACGACAAAAATTAGAAGTTAAAAAACAGTTGACACCGCATCATTAAAGTTGTATAATTGATACGGTAACAAGATAACAAAAGAAAATAAGAAGAATTTCATTCTCACCTTACAACTAGAGTTAGTAAGGTAAATATAAGTATAGACTATCATTAAGATAGTATAATTTTGATGACTTATAGCGGATGAATTCTCATTCGCTTTTTATTTTATATTTAATATAATAATTTGGAGGTGTCCTACAATTAGCAAAGAATTATCAATCAATGATCAAATAAGAGATAAAGAGTTAAGAATAATCTCTGAAACTGGAGAACAACTTGGAATAATGTCTGCCAGAGAAGCTCAAATAATAGCAAACGGAAAAAATTTAGATTTAGTTAAAATTTCTCCTAATGCTAAACCACCAGTTTGTAAAATTATGGACTATGGTAAATATAAATACGAACAAGCTAGAAAAGAAAAAGAAGCTAAGAAAAAACAAAAAACAATAGCTGTTAAGGAAATAAGATTAAGACCAGGTATTGAATCAAACGACTTAAATACTAAAGCGAATAATGCTATTAAATTCCTTAAAAAAGGCGACAAGGTAAAAGTAGAACTTCGTTTTAGAGGTAGAGAATTAGGACATAAAGACATTGGTAAAGAAGTAATGCTTAAATTCATAGAAATTGTTAAAGAGTTTGGTGAACCAGTGAAAGCCCCTGCTTTTGAAGGGAATAACATGGTTGTAATTATAGATCCAAAAAAATAAACAGATAAGATAAATAGATTTTATTGACGATTAACTGAGAGGAGGAAGTTATCATGCCAAAAATGAAAACTCATAGAGGAGCTGCAAAAAGACTTAGAAAAACAGGAAGCGGAAAATTAAAAAGAAATAAAGCTTACAAAAGTCATATATTAACTAAAAAATCTCCAAAAACTAAAATGAACTTAAGAAAATCTGCTATAGTTAGCGATGGAGATGCTAAAAGAATAGCTCAATTATTACCATATTAATTAGAATTAATTAATAAAGATAAACTAATCAGAACGGATTAGTACAAAAAAACACAAAATAAAAAATAATCGAAAAACATAAGGAGGTCATCGACATGGCAAGAGTTAAAGGCGCAATGAACGCTCGTAAAAAACATAAAAAAGTGTTAAAACTTGCAAAAGGATACAGAGGATCTAGAAGCAAATTATATAGACCAGCAAATACTTTCGTAATGAAAGCATTAAAAAATGCATATATAGGAAGAAAATTAAAGAAAAGAGACTTCAGAAAACTTTGGATACAAAGAATAAATGCAGCTGCTAGAATGAATGGTATATCTTATTCAAGATTAATGAATGGATTAAAATTAGCAGGTGTTGAAGTTAACAGAAAAATGTTATCTGAAATGGCTATACAAGATCCAGCTGGATTTGCTCAATTAGTAGAAGTAGCTAAAGCTAAATTAGCTTAATTATAGATAAAAGCGAACTCATTAGAGTTCGCTTTTTTTAATTGTATGAAAATTATATATTATCTAAGTTATGAGTAATATTTGATTTTAAATTTAAAACTTTAAAAATAATTCAAATAAAAAAGTCACATTAGCATTAAATTCATTCAAAATGATAAAAATAAATTAAAATTTAATACAATATAAATTGTTTTATAGTGTGGATTATTGTTAAAATATGAGATTTATCATATAATAATTTATTATATAACTTGATTTATTTTAATAAACAAAAGGAGGAAATTTTTGAGTTGAGAATCATGCATAAGAATATTAGATTTCTTGAAAAGTGGAGTTCGGTTCAAATTATTACTGCGGGATTTTTATTTATAATATTATTAGGAGCAGCAATATTATCTTTACCAATTTCAAGTCAAAGCGGTCAAGGAACTAATTTTGTAGATTCACTGTTTACTGCTACATCAGCAGTGTGTGTCACAGGATTGGTCGTATTTGATACAGCTACACACTGGAGTTTATTTGGAAAGGTTGTAATTATATCACTTATTCAAATCGGTGGTTTAGGATTTATGACTATTGCAACAATGATTTCTTTAATAAGAGGTAAAAAAATAAACTTAAAAGAGAGATTGTTAATACAAGAATCTCTAAATCAAATTGATTTATCTGGAATTGTAAGTTTAACTAGAAAAATAATACTAATGGTATTAGCGATTGAATGTATTGGGGGAATTTTATTATCTATAAGTTTTATCCCTAAATTTGGTATTATTACTGGATTAGCATATGGATTTTTCCATTCAATTTCTGCATTTTGTAATGCTGGTTTTGATTTAATGGGTTCTATAAGTGGGGAGTTTTCATCATTAACATCATTTTATGATAATTCATTTATTATGATAACTGTATCGTTACTTATAATACTTGGGGGATTGGGATATCCTGTCATATTAGATGTACTAAAAAATAAAAGATTTTCTAAATTAAATGTTCATTCAAAACTTGTTATCGTATCAACAGCAATACTATTACTTATAGGATTTGTTTTTATACTTGGAGTAGAATATAACAACCCAGATACTTTAGGAAATATGAATATGAAGGGAAAAGTACTTTCTTCTATATTCCAAACATCAACACTTAGAACAGCTGGATTTAACAGTATAGACCTTGGTTTAACAAAAGAGCCAACAATATTTTTAATGGTAATGCTTATGTTAATTGGAGCATCACCAGCTTCTACAGGTGGTGGAATCAAAACGACTACAGTAGCTATACTATTTTTAACAGTTAAAGATTTCTTATGTGGGAAAGATGAAATACATATATTTGAGAGAAGTATAAGTTCTGAAGCGATTAAAAAAGCTATAGTTATATTCTTTATAGCAATTTTTATATTTATAGTTGGTACATTAGCTTTATCAATAACTAATCCTCAGTTCTCACTTATAGAATGTGTATTTGAAGTGATGTCAGCATATGCGACAGTCGGTCTAAGTATAGGCGGAAGTCCAAATTTAAATACAATAGGAAAGTTTATAATAATGATATTGATGTTCCTAGGAAGAGTAGGTTCATTAACTATATTTACAGCAATACTATCAATTAATATAGTTAAAAAAGATAAAAACATAAAAAGACCAAAAGGAAAAATAATAATAGGTTAATAGAAAATAAGAGGTATTGATATATGAAAAGAACATTTTTTAATAGTAAGGGCAAAGATAAACAATATATTGTTATCGGATGTGGTAGATTTGGCTCATCTGTAGCTAAAAAGATGTGCCAATTAGGAAATGAAGTAATGGTTATAGATAAAGATGAGGATTCTATTGAAAATATAGCTGAACAAGTTACGCATACAGCAATAGTAGATGTTACAGAAGAGAGAGATCTAAAAAGTATTGGATTAGGCAATTTTGATGTCGTAATAGTTGCAATAAGTTCGGATATAAGAGCATCTATAATGGTAACAATAATGGCTAAAGAGATGGGCGTACCTAAAATTGTTTGTAAAGCAAAAGACGAGTTACAAGCAAAGGTATTATATAAAATTGGAGCAGACAAAGTAGTATTCCCAGAAAGAGATATGGGTATTAGACTTGCTTATAATTTAGCATCAGAAAATATCTTAGACCAAATTAACCTAGACCCAGAATACTCAATTATGGAAATTGTTACACCGACAAATTGGGTTGGTAAAACAATAATAGAGTTAAATCTAAGAGCAAAATATGATATTACTGTATTGGCAGTAAAAACTCCAAGCGGACTAAAAGTTATGCCTTCTCCAAACTATAAAATGCAAGAGAAAAATATTTTAATTATTATCGGAAATACAGATAAAATAGGTGATATAATTTTACATGATTAAATTTTAACTAGGAGAAAAAGATGATTAACATAATTAAGAGTAAGGACAATGACAAAATTAAATATACAAAGTCTTTATTAAAAACTAAAGGTAGAAATAAAGAAAAAAAATTTATAATAGAAGGATACAGAATTTTAACTTTAGCATTAGAGTGTGATGCAAAATTAGAATATGTTTTTATAAATGAAGATTTCGAGAAAAAACAAGAGCATAGAGACTTCTTAATAGAACTAGAAAACAAAGGAATAAAAGTATATAAAACTTTAAATAAAATATTCTCAGATATGGTAGATACTGAAAATACACAAGGAATTTTAGCTGTATTAGAGTATAAAGAAAGAGATTTAGTCAATAATATTAACCAAGACGATAAGTTTGTATTAATTTTGGATAGAATACAAGACCCTGGAAATATGGGAACAATAATAAGAACAGCCGATAGTGCAGGTGTAGATGCAGTTATCCTTCTAAAAGGCTGTGTAGATATATACAATCCAAAAGTAATAAGATCAACTATGGGTTCTATATTTGATATGAATATAATACATGCAACTCAAGATGATGCAGTAAACTTCTTAAAATCAAATGATTTTAACATAGTATCAAGCTATTTACAAACTGACAATTACTATCACGAAACTACATACGACGGTAAAATTGCCTTAGTAATAGGTAATGAAGCAAATGGAATTAATGATGAATTAATTGCGCAGTCAGACAAACTAGTTAAGATACCTATTTACGGAAATGCAGAATCTTTAAACGCAGCAATTAGTGCAGCTGTGCTTATGTATGAGATTAAAAAATATTTATCCTAATTGTTGAAAGGCAAAATTACATATGTTATAATTATTTGCGTATACAAAAATACAAGCGCAATTAGTCGAATATGTATTAAATATAATTTACGATGAAAGAGAAAAGTATTTTAAATAACTCTATAACAGAGAGTAATACCAAGGCTGGAAGTATTATATAGATAGTTTAAAAGAAGTTCACTCTGGAGTATCAAGGCTGAAACTATAGTAGGCTTTGGCGTTTGAAACGCGTTAAGTTTCTTCGAGTGGTTTATAAATTATGTATTTATAAACTACTAGGGTGGTACCGCGAATAATAGCTTTCGTCCCTAGCTGGGATGAAAGCTTTTTTTAATTAGAAAAATAATTAGAATTTTAATAAAAAATTAAAGAAAGGGTGAAATAACGTGAAAGAACAATTACTTAAATTAAAAGAAGCTGCTTTAGAAGAGATACAAGCTGTTTCTGCTATGGATGAATTAGATAGCATAAAAGTAAAATATTCAGGTAAAAAAGGTGAATTAACTAAATTATTAAAAGGTATGGGTAAATTATCTGCTGAAGAAAGACCAGTTATGGGTAAAGTTGCCAACGAAGTAAGAGAGTTAATCGAAACAAAAATAAACGAAAAGAGAGCTAATCTTAAAAAAATAGAACAAGAAGCTAAATTACAATCAGAAGTTATAGATGTAACTATGCCAGGAAAAGTTTTTAATGTTGGTAAAAAACATCCAATAACTCAAATAATAGATGAAGTTTCAGAAATATTTATGGGACTTGGATTCTCAGTTGTTGAAGGTCCAGAAGTTGAAACAGTAGAAAATAACTTCGATGCATTAAATGCACCAAAAGACCATCCATCAAGAGATATGTCAGATACATTCTACTTTAACGAAAACTTATTACTTAGAACTCAA
>OCHO01000161.1_pt1 | contig 72966 bp, 52 predicted proteins | sample 1538441 | NCBI WGS metagenome assembly OCHO01 (sample SAMN04571691, study PRJEB22368) | human gut metagenome | biome: human gut; material: stool | host: Homo sapiens | place: Luxembourg | collected 2012-06-29
ATTAGGGCTCATTAGGGACTTGCACCCGTTAGCTAATACTCATGCCGAGCATACTGTCAAGACCTCGTCACGTACGTGTCGAGGTAAAAACGTCAAAGCCACGATGATAAAACCCTAGCCTGCTGCCTGTTTTTCACGCAAGAGTCGTGGCTTTTTATCCTAAAAGAACCTTATAAATAGGGATTATTTGCAAAATGTTTTTTATTTTTGTGCCCAGAATGAGTTAATATACTAACAAATGAACGTATTAGAATTAAGCGAACAGGAAATAATCAGACGTAACAGCCTGAATGAGTTGAGAGCAATGGGGATTGAACCATACCCTGCTGCCGAGTATGTAACCAACGCTTTTTCGACTGACATAAAAGCCGAATTCAAAGATGATGCTGAACCTCGCAAAGTATCCGTTGCAGGACGTATCATGTCTCGTCGTGTAATGGGAAAAGCGTCTTTCATTGAATTACAGGATTCTAAAGGCCGTATACAAGTATATATAACCCGCGATGATATTTGTCCGGATGAAAACAAAGATTTATATAATGTAGTTTTCAAACGCTTGCTGGATTTGGGCGATTTCGTAGGAATCGAAGGTTTTGTATTCCGTACCCAGATGGGCGAAATATCTATCCATGCACAGAAACTGACTGTATTGTCGAAATCAATCCGTCCGCTCCCGATTGTAAAATACAAAGATGGGGTGGCTTACGATAAGTTTGAAGACCCTGAACTCCGTTACCGTCAGCGCTATGTAGACTTAGTAGTAAACGACGGAGTTAAAGAAATCTTCCTGAAACGGAACAAGGTCTACAACTCTATGAGAGAGTATTTCAACTCGAAAGGATATATCGAAGTTGAAACTCCGATTCTTCAGTCTATTGCCGGAGGTGCTGCGGCACGTCCATTTATCACTCACCACAACGCATTGGATATTCCATTGTACATGCGTATTGCCAGTGAGCTGTACCTGAAAAGACTGATTGTGGGTGGTTTCGAAGGTGTGTATGAAATCGGTAAGAACTTCCGTAACGAAGGTATGGACCGTACACACAATCCGGAATTTACCTGTATGGAAATCTACGTAGCTTACAAGGATTACAACTGGATGATGAAGTTTACAGAAAACATGATTGAAAAAATCTGTCTGGATGTAAACGGTACAACAGAAGTACAGGTAGGCGACAACGTAATCAACTTCAAAGCTCCGTTCAAACGTGTAACCATGCTGGATTCTATCAAGGAATTCACGGGCTATGACCTGACTGGTATGAACGAAGAGCAGATTCGTGAAGTTTGCAAGAAACTCAACATGGAAATTGATGACACCATGGGTAAGGGTAAGCTGATTGACGAAATCTTCGGTGAATTCTGCGAAGGCAACTACATTCAGCCTACTTTCATCACTGACTATCCTATCGAAATGTCTCCGCTGACAAAGAAACACCGCAGCAATCCGGATCTGACAGAACGCTTTGAGCTGATGGTAAACGGTAAAGAGCTGTGTAACGCATACTCTGAATTGAACGACCCGATTGACCAGCTGGAACGCTTCGAAGAACAGATGAGACTGAGCGAAAAGGGAGACGACGAAGCAATGATTATCGACAAGGACTTCGTTCGTGCATTGGAATACGGTATGCCTCCTACTTCAGGTATGGGTATCGGTATGGACCGTCTGGTAATGCTGATGACTGGTCAGAGCACTATTCAGGAAGTGTTGTTCTTCCCGCAGATGCGTCCGGAAAAAGTAATCCCGAAAGATGCGCCTGCTAAATTCATGGAATTAGGAATCGCAGAAGACTGGGTTCCGGTAATTCAGAAAGCCGGATACAACCTCGTAACTGACATGAAGGAAGTGAATCCGCAGAAACTTCATCAGGACATTTGTGGCATCAACAAGAAATACAAACTGGAACTTGCCAACCCCACAGTAGACGAAGTAGCTGGCTGGATAGAAAAGATTAAATAAATGAATGAAAGTGTATGAAGGACAAAGCACATGTCTTGTCCTTCATATCTGTTTTTCATTAAATATAAGAGTATGAAATTACCCGGGAAAATAGCGATTATGGGGGGAGGCAGCTGGGCCACTGCTATAGCTAAAATCATTTTAACCCAGGCTGAATCCATAAACTGGTACATGCGCCGTGACGACCGAATTGAAGAATTCAAGCGTCTGGGTCACAATCCAGCCTATCTGACAAGTGTGCGTTTCGACATGAAATGCATCAACTTTTCATCAGACATCAACAAGGTAGTGAAAGAGTCGGATACCCTGATTTTTGTCACCCCTTCACCGTATCTGAAAAGTCACCTCAAAAAGCTAAAAACCAAGCTGAAGGATAAATTCATCGTTACTGCCATCAAGGGTATCGTACCCGACGAAAACCTGATCGTATCCGATTATTTCCATAAGATTTATGACGTTCCTGAAAACAACATAGCCGTACTGGCAGGTCCCTGTCATGCGGAAGAAGTGGCATTGGAACGGCTTTCTTACCTCACCGTGGGATGCAAAGACATTGAAAAAGCCAAGATGTTTGCACGGCAACTGGCCGGTCACTACATCAAGACTTCAGTCAATACGGACGTAGCCGGCATTGAATATGCTTCTGTGTTGAAGAATGTATATGCCATTGCAGCCGGAATCTGCAGCGGTCTGAAATATGGAGACAATTTCCAGGCCGTACTGGTTTCCAATGCCTTACAGGAAATGAACCGGTTCTTAGATACCGTACATCCCGTAAACCGTTGTACAAACGATTCAGCCTACCTGGGCGACCTCCTCGTGACTTCTTATTCCAATTTCAGCCGTAACCGCGTGTTCGGTACCATGATTGGTAAGGGATATTCCGTAAAAAGCGCACAGATTGAAATGGAAATGATTGCCGAAGGATATTATGGCACCAAATGTATCAAGGAGCTGAACAAGCACCTGCATGTCAATATGCCCATTGTGGATGCCGTCTATAATATTCTCTACGAACGTATATCACCAATGATAGAAATCAAATTATTAACTGACTCATTTAGATAAAATCAGAAAACAGTTATGGAAAACATTAAACTGAACATTGAAAAGACTTTAGATTTTATATCTAAGGAAAAATTGGCTTCTTATGAACCAAAGGTAAAAGCTTGTATGGAAACGCTGGAAAAAGGCACAGGCTTAGGAAACGACTTCTTGGGTTGGTTGCATTTACCTTCTTCCATCACAAAGGAACACCTGAATGACCTGAAAGCTACCGCACAGACACTTCGCGAAAACTGCGACGTCGTAATCGTAGCTGGTATCGGAGGAAGTTACCTGGGCGCACGCGCTGTCATCGAAGCTATGTCAAACAGCTTTGCTTGGTTGCAGGAGAAAAAAGCCGGACAACCTACTATTATTTTTGCCGGACACAACATCAGCGAAGACTACCTGTTCGAACTGACTGAATTCCTGAAAGACAAAAAATTCGGTGTAATCAACATATCTAAATCTGGAACAACTACAGAAACCGCTCTTGCTTTCCGTCTGCTGAAAAAGCAGTGTGAAGACCAGAGAGGTAAGGAAATGGCTCGCAAGGTTATCGTAGCTGTTACAGATGCCAAGAAAGGTGCAGCCCGTACAACAGCCGACAAGGAAGGTTACAAATCATTCATCATTCCTGACAATGTAGGCGGACGTTTTTCTGTATTGACTCCTGTAGGCTTGCTTCCTATTGCAGTAGCTGGAATCGACATTGACCAGCTGGTTGCCGGTGCTTGCGAAATGGAAAAAGTTTGTGCCAACGAAAACATGTACGAAAACCCGGCTGCTTTGTATGCTGCTACTCGTAACGAACTGTATCAGAGCGGAAAGAAAATTGAAATTTTAGTAAACTTCCAGCCGAAACTTCACTACTTCATGGAATGGTGGAAACAGCTGTACGGTGAATCTGAAGGTAAAGACCTGAAAGGTATCTATCCGAGCTCTGTAGACTTCTCTACTGACCTGCACTCTATGGGACAGTGGATTCAGCAGGGTGAACGCAGCATCTTCGAAACTGTAGTTTCTGTAGAAACTCCAAGCCACGAACTTCACTTCCCGAGCGATGAAGAAAACTTGGATGGACTGAACTTCCTGGCAGGCAAACGCATCGACGAAGTAAACAAGATGGCCGAACTCGGTACACAGCTTGCACACGTAGACGGTGGAGTTCCTAACCTGCGTGTAAGCGTTCCTTCATTGAACGAATACTACCTGGGACAGCTTATCTATTTCTTCGAAAAAGCTTGCGGAATCAGCGGATACCTGCTCGAAGTAAATCCGTTCAACCAGCCGGGCGTAGAAGCTTACAAGAAAAATATGTTTGCTCTTCTAAACAAGCCGGGATACGAAAAAGAATCTGAAGCAATCCGGGCTCGTCTGAAAAAATAAATAAACGAGAGTCTATCACTCCGTTTTTAATTGACAGGCACGAATTACATGAAAAGCACTCTTTCTTCTACAAGGAAAGGGCATTCATGTAATGCGTGCCTGAATATTATAAACCATATCATCATGTTCCAACAAGAAATCAACCAATATCTTACCACCCATCATTATACACGCATCAACTTAAAGGCCGTATTGTTCGATATGGACGGGGTATTGTTCGACTCCATGAAGAATCATGCCACCGCCTGGCATGAGGCAATGAAGCAATACGGAATGAGCCTGAGCAGAGAGGAAGCCTACCTTCACGAAGGACGTACTGGTGCGGCAACCATCAACATCGTCAGCCAGCGAGAAAGAGGCTATGAGGCCGATGAGGAAGAAATCAAACGAATCTACCAGACCAAGAGCGATATATTCAATCAGTTGCCCAAAGCCGACCCTATGCCCGGTGCATTCGAGGTACTGAAAAAAATAAAAGCCGCCGGACTGATTCCGATGGTTGTAACCGGCTCCGGACAACTCTCTTTATTGGACAAGTTGAACCACTACTTTCCGAACATCTTCCAGCGAGAACTGATGGTAACCGCTTTTGATGTAAAATATGGAAAGCCCAATCCTGAACCTTACCTGATGGCTTTGCAGAAAACCGGCATACAAGCCAACGAAGCGGTAGTCATTGAGAATGCGCCGTTAGGAGTCAGAGCTGGAGTAGCTGCCGGTATCTTCACCATTGCACTAAACACCGGCCCGCTTCCAGACGACGTGCTTCTGCAAGAAGGTGCCAACATTTTGTTCCCCTCCATGGCCGCCTTCAACGAAAACTGGGAGACATGTCGTCAAAGTTTACAAGATACATCCCTATAAAGAAAAATCCCCGGAAAACCGAAGTACGACTTCACTTTCCGGGGATTTTTTATCTCAACTAAAGTTCTTTATTCCAATGCAAACAACTTGCTTCTTGACAACAGAGAAGCTCCTATGACGTTTGCCTTTTCTTTCAGTTCCGACAATACAATATCCGAATCCTTATACATTAAATTCAGCGTATATTTACGGACTGCTGAAATAACCGGCGGCAACAAATACTCTCCTACCTTCGAGAATTCCCCTCCAATAATTACCTGTTCCGGATTGAACACATTAATCAGGTCACCAATGTGACGTCCCAGTTTCGCGCCAATCTCTTCTACCAGCTCAATGGCCAGCACATCTTCACGACGAACAGCAGAAATAATATCTGCTAAAGTTATTTCATCGATGGATTTCTCTTTCAGCAACACAGAGTTTTCTCCCTGACGCAAACGGGCAATAAACTTCCGATACAAAGCCGAGCAGGATACCTCTGTTTCAATACAGCCTTTCTTTCCGCAATAACAGATCTGCTGGTTATCATATCCGTAATTATGCCCAAACTCACCCGCAAAACCAGACATTCCCGAATACAGTTTACCGTCAATGATGATAGCAAGTCCCAACCCCCAGTTTACATTCACATAAATCAGGTTCTTCGGACATTTCTCTGAGCGCATGATATATTCTCCGTATGCCATTGCACGGCTATCGTTATCAATGCACACATTTATACCCAATCGTTCGGAGAACATCTCTGCCAAAGGTTTCTCACCAAAAGTCAGATGTGTATAGCTGCAGCCTGTTTCCGGATTTACTCGTCCGGTCATACCAATACAGATATTCAGAATCTTTGATTTGTCGCACGGAAGTTCATCGATAAATGTTTCTATTTCCTGACAGATATGTTCCAAACATTCCGGTGTATTTTCCAGCTTGAACGGAATCTCCATCTTGGTCTGAAGCACATCCCCCTTAAAGTTGATTGCCCCCAGGCTTAACGACTGTACCGCCATCGCTACCCCGATAAAATAGGCAGAATCCGCATTCAGTCCATACAAACTTGGATGACGACCTCCACTGGTTTCCAGTTTTCCACAATCGTTCACATATCCCTCCTTGCACATTTCATCCACAAACTTTGTCACGGTAGGCACACTTAGTCCCATCGATTTGGACAAATCTGTGATTGTAGTGCTTCCCGCATAAATCAGGTGCGTAATGATACGCTGCTTTACCAATGCACTTTTTACGCCTTTCTGTATATTCTTCAATAGAGTCTGACCCATATTTGTTATTTTTTATAGAAACATTTACAAATGTAGAATTTTTCTTTAAAAACTCATGCATAAAAAAACTATTTTTTTATTTGCCTTTCTGAGTAAGCTTTGATATATTTGCATGGGGTAAGAAAATTCTTATCACAAAGGAGAAAGAAACAAGTTAATTTAATTTCAATATTCAAAATTCTAACCACCATGAGATTAATCATTGAACCCGATTACAGTTCTCTGTCCAACTGGGCAGCAAACTATGTTGCAAAAAAAATCAACGCAGCTAATCCTACTAAAGAAAAACCGTTTGTATTAGGACTTCCCACAGGTTCATCTCCTCTGGGTATGTATAAGGCCCTGATTGAATTAAACAAGAAGGGAGTGGTATCATTCAAGAATGTAGTGACTTTCAATATGGACGAATACGTAGGCTTGCCGGAATCTCATCCTGAAAGCTACCATTCATTCATGTTCAATAACTTCTTTAATCATATTGACATCTGCAAGGAAAACATTCACATCCTGAACGGTAACGCAGCCGACCTGGAAGCTGAATGTGCCAACTATGAAAAAGAAATTGAAAAGTTCGGCGGCATCGACCTGTTCTTAGGAGGTATCGGTCCTGACGGTCACATTGCTTTCAACGAACCGGGCTCTTCACTGACTTCACGCACACGTGTGAAAACACTGACTACTGATACCATCATCGCTAACTCACGTTTCTTCGACAACGACGTGAACAAAGTGCCTAAAACAGCATTGACCGTAGGTGTGGGTACTGTACTTTCTGCTAAAGAAGTGCTGATTATCTGCAACGGCCACAACAAGGCACGTGCATTGCAGCATGCAGTAGAAGGCGGCATCACACAGATGTGGACTATCAGCGCATTGCAGATGCACCAGCACGGTATCATCGTATGTGATGAAGCTGCTACTGACGAACTGAAAGTCGGTACCTACAAGTACTTCAAAGATATTGAAAAGAACAACCTCTAATTCGCTGAATCATGAGAACCAATCTTAGCTCTCAAATTTCACTGAATCGCGTTTCCCCACGTTACTATCGTCCGGGAAACGCAGTAGAACGTTCTGTCCTGACGCGACTGGAAAAAATCCCGACCAACATCTTCGAAACAAGCGAAGAAGGTGTGGTACAGATTGCCAATGAAATTGTTGCAAAGATACAGGACAGACAGCGTGAAGGAAAATTCTGTACCATTGCCATAGGCACAGGCGCTTCCCTGCGTCCGCTGTTCACCGAACTGATTCGGAAACACAAGGATGAAGGCGTAAGTTTCCGTAACGTGGTATTCTTCAACCTGTATGAATATTATCCGCTGACCGAAGGTGCTGGAAGCAGTTTCAGCCACCTGAACAAGCTTTTCCTTTCACAGATAGACATTGACCGCCAGAATATCTTTACAATGGACGGTAGCATCCCTCAGGAAGCCATCATCGAACACTGCCGTTTGTACGAACAGCGTATACAGACCTTTGGAGGTCTTGATATGGTTATCATGGGAATCGGACGTGAAGGAAACATCGGTATGAACGAACCTGGTTCACATGCCAGCTCTACTACCCGCCTGATTTTGATTGATGCAACTTCTCGTTCTGAAGCTGCACATAATATCGGTGTAGACAATCTTCCTCCCTGCTCCATCACCATGGGTATCAATACCATTATGGGAGCCAGAAAAGTTTATATGCTGGCCTGGGGCGAAGACAAAGCTGACATCATCCGAAGTGCAGTGGAAGACAAGGTAAGTGATACACTGCCGGCATCTTACCTGCAGCTTCATGCCAACACTTCTGTTTGCGTAGACCTGGCTGCGGCAGCTCATCTGACTCGTATTCAGCGTCCATGGCTGGTAACCAGCTGCGAATGGAACGACAAACTGGTAAGAAGTGCCATTGTATGGTTGTGTACTACACTGAACAAGCCTATCCTGAAACTGACCAACAAGGACTATAATGAAAACGGCTTGAGCGAACTGCTGGCTCTTTACGGCTCTGCCTACAATGCCAACATCAAGGTATTCAACGACCTGCAGCACACCATTACCGGATGGCCGGGTGGTAAACCGAATGCCGACGACACCTATCGTCCGGAACGTGCCAAACCGTTCCCGAAACGTGTGGTGGTATTTTCTCCGCATCCGGATGACGATGTAATCTCCATGGGAGGTACACTGCGCCGTCTCGTTCAGCAGGGACATGAAGTACACGTGGCTTACGAAACTTCCGGAAACATTGCCGTAGGCGATGAAGAAGTAGTACGCTTCATGCATTTCATCAACGGCTTTAACCAGTTGTTCGAAAATAGTGAGGACAAGGTTATCAGCGACAAATATGCTGAAATCAAACAGTTCTTCTCTACCAAGAAAGAAGGCGACATGGATACACGCGACATCCTGACCATCAAAGGTCTGATTCGTCGTGGTGAAGCTCGTACCGCTTGTACGTTCAACCGTATTCCGCTCAGCCGCTGTCACTTCCTTGACCTTCCGTTCTATGAAACTGGAAAGATTGAAAAGAACCCGATCAGCGAGGCCGACGTAGAAATCGTGCTCAACCTGCTCCGCGAAGTGAAACCTCATCAGATTTACGTAGCCGGCGACCTGGCCGATCCGCACGGTACTCACCGCGTATGTACGGACGCTGTTTTTGCCGCTATCGACGAAGAAAAGAATGCCGGTGCGGAATGGCTGAACGACTGCCGCATCTGGATGTACCGTGGCGCATGGGCAGAATGGGAAATCGAAAACATCGAAATGGCCGTACCTTTGAGTCCGGAAGAACTTCGTGCAAAACGTAACTCTATCCTGAAACACCAGTCTCAGATGGAAAGCGCACCGTTCCTGGGCAATGACGAACGTCTGTTCTGGCAGAGAAGCGAAGACCGCAACCGCGGAACTGCTTCACTTTACGACCAATTAGGTCTGGCTTGCTATGAAGCTATGGAAGCATTTGTAGAATATAAACCTATTTAAGTGCATATCACATTTTAAGCCAAAAGACACAGAAACGCAGAAGTTCACCCCGAAAGGAAGAACTTCTCGTTTCCGTGTCTTTTTTATTTCTGTATTTACCAAATCTTTTTACCTGCATGAAAAAACTACTCATTCCCGCATTTGCATTTTGGCTCAGTTGCCTCTTCCCCTCGTGTACCTCGACTTCTCCCAACCATTTTCTGAAAGAGGCCGACTACCGTAACAAAGTGGAAGCTGATTTCGGACAGAAGAAGGAGATTCTCAACCGGGGAAATCTTTTTGACATCTTCAATGAAGACATGTCGCTGGAGGAACGGGAAGCCATGATGTTCCTGTATGCCTACATGACTCCGGGCGATATTTCGGATTACTCCGGAGAGTTCTATCTGAAAAATGTACGTCTGGCACTTCAGAACCGAAAAGAAACTTCATGGGGAGCCGGAATTCCCGACATGATATTTCGTCACTTTGTACTCCCTGTCAGAGTGAACAACGAAAACCTGGATAATGCACGCGAAGTGTTCCGCCAGGAACTGATGCCTCGTGTGGAAAAACTGTCCATGTACGATGCCGTGCTGGAAGTAAACCACTGGTGTCATGAAAAAGTAATCTATACCCCGACCGACATCCGTACCAGTGCCCCGATGGCTACTGTGAAAACGGCTTACGGACGTTGTGGTGAAGAATCGACCTTCCTGGTAGCCGCTCTCCGTGCCGTAGGTATCCCTGCCCGTCAGGTGTACACTCCGCGCTGGGCGCATACTGACGACAACCATGCCTGGGTAGAAGCCTGGGTGGACGGCAAATGGTACTTCCTCGGTGCCTGCGAACCGGAACCCGTACTCAATTTAGGATGGTTCAACGCTCCTGCCAGCAGAGGTATGCTGATGCACACCAAAGTATTCGGTGCATACGACGGACCGGAAGAAGTGATGAAAACCACTGCCAACTATACGGAAATCAACATCATTGACAACTACGGACAGAGTGCCCCCATCACTGTTACGGTGGTAGATGCTCAGGGTAAAGCTGTAGAAGGCGCACACGTAGAGTTCAAAATTTACAATTACGCTGAATTCTTCACCGTAGCCAACAAAACGACTGACGCACAAGGAAAAGCATCGCTTTCTGCCGGATTGGGCGACATGGTAGTCTACGCTTCGGCCAATGACCACTTCGGCTTGCAGAAAGTTTCTTTCGGAAAAGATAAAGAAGTCACATTGACGCTTTCTCACCGTCCGGGAGATGTATTTACCGATACCCTGCACATTGTGCCACCGGCTGAAAAAGCCAACTTCCCGGAAGTGACCGATGCACAGCGTAAGGAAAACACACTTCGCATGGCTCAGGAAGATTCTATCCGCAACGCCTACGTAGCCAGCTTCCCGACCGAAGAAAAGGCCAAAGCTTTTGCAGAAGGACTGAAACTGGATGTGAACCAGACAAGCACATACATTCTGAAATCCAGAGGAAACCATGCGGACATCATGCAATTCCTGTCGAATGCTGCGGAAAAGGGACAGGGTGCCCGTGCATTGGAATTGCTCAGCACACTGGCTGATAAAGACCTGCGCGACACACCCTGCAGCATTCTGGAAGACCATTTGTATGCTACCGATGCGAAAGCTGACGTAAAAGAAGTGCTTGCACCGCGTATTGCCACTGAAATGCTGACTCCTTACCGTACCTACCTGCAGAAAGCCTTGTCTGCCGAACTGGCCGCACAAATCAAAGCCGACCCACAGGTGCTCGTGAAATGGTGTAAGGACAGCCTGTCTATCCGCAACGACCTGAGTACGATATTCACCATTACCTCACCCGAGGGCGTATGGCGCAGCCGCGTAACTGACTCACAGTCCAGAGACATTTTCTTTGTAGCTGCTGCCCGCAGCTTAGGTATCCCCGCCTGGAAGGATGAAGTAAATGGCAACATCTGCTACCGCCTCAACGGAAAACCGGTATTGGTGGACTTTGAAAGTTCAGAAGGTGGAAGTCTGTCGGAAGGTGTATTGAAGGCTACTTATCAGGCTATTCCGCGACTGGACAATCCGAAATACTACACACACTTCACCCTGTCGAAGTATGACAACGGCACATTCCAGTTGCAGAACCATCCGGAAGATGCCAGCTGGGCTTCTTTGCTGAAAAACGGAAGCAGCATGTCGACCGGTTATTACATGATGGTAACGGGTAGCCGTATGGCCAACGGAGGTGTATTGAGCCAGGTTTCATTCTTCTCTGTCGACAAAGGAAAGACCACGGTAACTCCTCTCTGCATGCGCAACAATACGGAAGAAGTACGTGTCATCGGCAGCTTTAATTCCGAAGCACTCTACACCCGCCCGGGCACAGATGAACAAGTATCTGTACTCAACACTACCGGAAGAGGATATTACATTGTCGGCGTATTGGGCGTAGGTCAGGAACCGACCAACCATGCCCTGAAAGACATCGAAGTAAAGAAAGCGGAATTTGAGAAATGGGGACGTACGATTGTACTGCTCTTCACTGACGAAGCGGCCTATAAGAAATTCGACCGCAAGGAATTCCCCAACCTTCCGTCGAACGTAGTGTTTGGTATAGACAAAGACGGAAGCATTCTGAAAATGATTGCTGAAAATATGAAGCTGGGCAGCAAACCCACCCTGCCGGTGATTATCCTAGGCGATACGTTCAACCGTGTAGTCTTCGAATCACACGGATACACCATCGGCATGGGCGAGCAACTGCTCCATGTTATCCACGGACTGTAAGCGCCTCAATGGTGCGACGCACCTTTTCGGGAGTCGTGACCGGATGAGCATATTCATCCATATCCGTACCTCCCATCGACAAAGCCGGATTGCGAAGAAGCATCCGGCTTTCTTTTTGTTCGCGCGCCGAAAAATGGAACTCACCGGCTCCCGTCGCACGGGCCAGTTCCGCAATGTTATGTTCGTTCACTCCGCAGCCCGGCATGATGATAATGCGGTCGCCCGCCTGCTTCACCAGTTCAGCCAGCAAGGGTGCCCCTTCCATGGCCGTAGGCATCTGGCCGGAAGTCAGCACACGGTTCACGCCCATGCCTATCAGTTCTTCAAGTGCCTCACGGGGTGACTTGACATAATCAAACGCACGGTGGAAAGTCACCGAAAGTCCTTTGGAAGCTTCCATCAGACGCTGCATGGCCGGCTTGTTCAGCTCGCCTTCCGGTGTAAGGCAACCGAACACCACCCCATCGGCTCCCGCCTGACGGGCAGCCCGAATATCTTCTTCCATAATCTCCAGTTCTGAAGGCGTGTACAGAAAATCTCCTCCACGCGGACGGATAATGACATGCAGACGGATGTCAATCAACTTACGGGCCACTTTTATCTCACCCAACGACGGAGTAGTTCCACCTTCCGGCATGCCGGCACACAATTCTACCCGATGAGCACCTCCCTGCTGGGCAGCCACGCAACTCTCTGCAGAGTTCGCACAAATTTCAAACATGTAGTTTTTCATCTCTCAGTCAACTTTAAACAGTGATTTTTTTCACCCTCAGAAAAGGCCTTTGCATTTAGCGGAAAACGCTTTGACGCTTCAATCAAAACGCAAGTGCGTTTTACTTAAAACACAAGTGCGTTTTACATGAAACGCAAGTACGTTTTATATCAAACGCAAAGGCGTTTTAGCACAAACGTAGGAGCGTTTTTTCCGAAAGTACAAATCGCGCTGTCTGAAGGCAGGTAAGTATAAACAAAAAAGCTTATTAAACCGTTCTTTTTCAGTCTAATAAGCTTTATGTACGCCCGTGGGGAGTCGAACCCCAATCGAAGGAACCGGAATCCTTTATTCTATCCATTGAACTACGGGCGCAAATATCAATAAGCACACTTTCCAACGTCCTTTTTGAAAAAGGATATTTCGAAAGCGTGACAAAAATACAATTATTCAGTCTTTTCTCCTAATTTTTTCCTGAAAAAATAGAGAACGAAAACTAAAATAGTTGTACCCTTACACGCCTATACAATCACACGCATCAGAACTGGAAGTAGATAAACGGCTGAATATCGCTGCTTTTCACCTGAATAACCAGATAAATCAATGCAATCATTATCAGTGCCTGGGCTATGAGCGGCATGCGTACCATGCCCCGGCTGCATGCATTCTGCCAGCTGTCGGGACAGAAATGAAGCAAGAAGCCTACTCCCATCAGTGCAAATACCTTCCAATAGCCCGTCAAAAGCTGCTCCAGCAATTCCGGATGGAAGGCTGTAAATATCTGGCGAATCATGGTCACCGAAGCTTCGAACGTGGAATTCCGGAAGAATATCCAACAGAAACACACAAAATGGAAGGTCAGCACCACGGCAAAGAATTTACGTATCCCTCGGCTGCGATATTGCTTGGGCCGGCCCAACAGGTTGCGGAAGAACTTATGCAAGGCCAATGCCACTCCATGCAATCCGCCCCACACCACAAAATTCCACGAGGCACCGTGCCACAAACCACCTAAAAGCATGGTCAGTATCAGGTTGATGTAGGTACGGATTTTTCCCTTTCGGTTACCGCCCAGGGAGATATAAAGATAGTCGCGCAACCAGGACGACAGGGAAATGTGCCAGCGATGCCAGAAGTCGGTCACACTGTCCGACTTATAAGGGGAGTCGAAGTTAAGCGGGAAACGGAATCCCAGCAACAAGGCAATACCGATGGCCATGTCACTGTAGCCCGAAAAGTCACAGTATATCTGTAAGGCATATCCGTAGACACCAAACAGGTTTTCCAGTCCGGAATACAATCCCGGATTATCGAATATACGTTCTACAAAGTTCACGCTGATATAGTCTGAAATCACCGCTTTCTTGAACAAACCGCTCACAATGAAGAAAACGCCCTGGCCGAACATTTCAGACGACACAAACAAGGGCTGACGGATTTGCGGGATAAAGTCGCGTGCACGCACGATGGGTCCTGCCACCAACTGCGGAAAGAAGGACACATAAAACGCATAATCCAGCAAGTTAGTCAGTGGTTTCAGGTCACGACGATACACGTCGATGGTATAACTCAGCGACTGGAAGGTAAAGAAGGAAATTCCCACCGGAAGGAATATGTCCAGCGGTTCAAACTGCCCATGCCACAACGGAGCCAGCATCTCATAAAAGAAATTGGTGTACTTGAAATAACAAAGCAATCCGAGGTTGATGCACAAACTGCATACCACCAGCAGCTTCCGTTTCCAAGGCTGTACGGTCTGCTCCATCCTGCGAGCTAACAGAAAGTCGGACACCGTGACAATACCCAGTAGAAAGAAATAAAACCCGCTGCTCTTATAATAGAAATAATAAGAAAACAAGGTAACAAACAGCAGACGTGCCGTAGTCTTTTTCTGCAAAATCAGGTAAATCAGGCTGAATCCGAGAAAAAGCAGCAAGAAAAAGCCACTGCTGAAAATCATCGGTTGCGACGCATCGTACGTCAGCACATCCTTAAGTCTGTCCCAGTCAATTCCAAGTTCCGTCCAGTTGAGTTTCCACATAATTGTTGTATGATTTGATAATCGCTTCGTGTAATAATAATCCCTGTAAAATATATCCGTCCTGTGTAAAATGAATCTTGTCGCGCTGGAAATAGTTTCCGTTACTCCAGTTCAGACAAGCATAACGTTCACCTCCTACCACATGATACATATCCCATATAGCGAGTTTCCGCGAAGCCGCATAATCCAGTTCTGTCTTTACCACTAATTTCGTGCGAGGATTGATTACTCTTGCGCCCCGTCGGCCATTACGGACATACGCTCCGGGAGGAGTGGTCAGCAGATACACCGCCTGCGGACATCCTTTCTTCAGTTCTTCCAACAGGTTATCCATCTGTGCCAAGTGCTCCGCCGAAGAATAACGGCGGCCATGCGCTTCATTGGTGCCGAACGAAAGAATAACCAGGTCCGGATTCAGTTCGATAATCTGACGAATGTTCTCAGGGGTAGCAAAAGAAGCACAAGCCGCTCCGTTTACTCCTACTATGTGGTATACAATCCCTGCGGCTCCCGTTTCCTGCGCCAGTCCCGAAGTACGGTAACTCACCTGCATATCGAGCACGGCCTCCCGTCCGAAATCGTCTTCCAGCTGACGTCGTACAATATAAGGATACACATGCCCCCGCACATGGGAGTCGCCTATGTGCACGATACGCAACGGACGGTCGAGCACGGAAAGCTTCTGCCAGAAAGGCTCCAGTTCATGCGTTGGGTCTATAATCGTATTTTCAGTTGTTCCCTTAAATCCGGCAGGCATCGGATTGCTGACTTCCACAAAACGCATCAGCTGCTGCATGGCCTCGCTGTCGGACACATGTCCGGAATGACGGTCAGGACGCGATTTCTCCGGCAAAGCATCCTGTGCTAAAAGCGGCAATGCCCCCAAAAGGAATCCGAAGAATATCCCCCAAAAACGTATCTCACTCCATTTCATAAGCTTTTCGTTTTTCGTACTGTTCCTTGCCGTACATCAACGTTTCAAACAAAAGTCCAGCAATATGCTTTCCTCCCCTGAAATTAATGTGAGTATAATCATAATTGGCCATCTGAGGCTTGTGGTTCACCATCTCTACCATACTACCTTCTCCTCCCATGGCTTCGAACATATTCCAGAATGCCACACCCGTTTCTGCCGCAAGTGCCTGCTGGTAACGAATCAGGCGCTTCACACCCGGCATGGTACGCAATTCTCCGTTTTCATCCTTGTTTTCTCTATCTCCCACCCCGACAATCAGGACAGAAGCCTCTGGAAAGGCCGTCTTCAAACGCTCCACTATCGGTTTCATCGCATCCTTGTAATAGGTATAGTTCATCACCTCATCCGAAGCCACATTCAACCCGTACTGCAACACAATCAAATCGTATGTACGCAAACGGTTATACTGACGAAGTATCGACATCGGAATATTACCCAACTGCTGTCCGCTGCTTCCACGGGTACTGAAATTATCAACTACCACACCTTGACGCGGATCCATCGTCACGGCATAGAACAAAGCTGTAGAATCCAACTGCTCGACTTTCCAGCGCACAGAGCCGATACGTCCGTTCACAGACACAGACTGCAACTCTTCTTTTCCACCCACAGAAAATGGCTGTGCCTCTCCTCCATTGACAGATGCAGCCAACCGCAAAGAATCGGAAGTCAGGAAATAACAGGTAGACACTTCGCAGGTATCAATATGCGACAAGAAGCGTTTCTCACCTTTCAGGCTTACATAAGCTCCTGAAGAAGGAATAAAATAATGATTGGAAATGTCCTGACGGGAACGGTCGAAATACGTGGAATCCGTAATGGAGTGACTGCCCCATCCACCAAACGAATGGTGTACCGTAGGGCGGAAACCAGCTATTTTCGTTGTGATGGGCACATATCCCACCCCGCATCCGCCAAAACGCTTCTGCAACATTTCGCGCAAATCGCCGGTCAGGATGTCGGCCTCAATAAATGAATCTCCGAAATAGGCAATACGTACCGGGCGGTCCAAAGAAGAAACTTTTCCCAATGCTTCATAAAAATACTCCATTCCACGCCCTGCAGAATCGGCATATTCTTCAATGCAGACCATTCCACTCTTGCAGGTATCCACAAAAACGGGCTTTACGGGAGGAGGCAGCACCAAGGTATCAGAATCCATAGGTTCTGCTATTTCCTTCTTTATACGAATGTCTGAAAGCAAATCAACCCTTCTCAAAGGTTCGCCACGAAAAGAAACAGACGGCAAAAAATGCATGGCAAACAGACCTGCCACCACCAGAAGGGTGAACAGAAAAGTGTATAACAATTTATTCTTCATGAACTTTCCTCTAAAACCGGGTGCAAAGATAGTGAAAGGTGAGAGCAATACCAAGCCAAAAGCTTGCTTTTGAGCGCAAGTATTGCCGAACCGCATCCTATCTTCGAGAAATCAAAGATAGTGAAAGGTGAGAGCAATACCAAGCCAAAAGCTTGCTTTTGAGCGCAAGTATTGCCGAACCGCATCCTATCTTCGAGAAATCAAAGATAGTGAAAGGTGAGAGCAATACCAAGCCAAAAGCTTGCTTTTGAGCGCAAGTATTGCCGAACCGCATCCTATCTTCGAGAAATCAAAGATAGTGAAAGGTGAGAGCAATACCAAGCCAAAAGCTTGCTTTTGAGCGCAAGTATTGCCGAACCGCATCCTATCTTCGAGAAATCAAAGATAGAGGAGTTTAAATACAAAGATTATCTGGTATGTTTCTCTCGAATATTCTTCAAGAAATCATTGACCATGCGGTAACCTTTTTCCGTGGTAATCCCCCGCATGTGTAGAATAGTGATTTCACTATAGATTTCGGCCAGCGGATAATGGTCAGTAATGTCTGAATAAATCAACAAGTCCATCTGCATGGCCATGGCCTGATTAATAATCTGGAAATTGATGTCGCTGCGAAAAATACCTTGCTCTACCCCCTTTTGAAAATAGGCCAGTGCATCAGCATCTCCCCTGCGACGGTCATCATGTATATAGTCCAACACCTTGGAATATTTGCGCAAGTCACGAAAGAACAGAGGGTTTACCGAACACAACTCATTGAACTTACGCTCATAAAATGTAAGGATTACTTCCAGCACATTATTCGCGCTGGAAGCAATCTCTTGCATATACTCATTCATACAATGACGATAAAAACGGAAAACTTCCAGCAGAAGTTCTTCTTTATCTCCAAACAGTTCATAAAGCGTACGCTTGGATATAGAAAGCGAACTTGCTATATCGTCCATGTGGACAGCCTTAATCCCCAAAGTCATAAAAGATTTGGAAGCTGTTTCAACCACACGCAACTTTAACTCTTCACGGTCGTTTTCCTTTCTTCGCCCTGCCATTATCTACATCAATGAATAATTCCTAATTTTGAAGTTTCCACAAACTGGATAATGTTTTCAATTTCCGGTCCGTTAGGAATCTGTTCACGAATACGTCCCAATGCATCATGCAATGAAGTATTTGCCTTATAAAGGATACGGTATGCCTGTGCAATGTGTTTGATAATGGTTTCAGAAAAACCGGTATGCTCCAGCACCTTTGTATTGATGCTATAGAATGCAATCGGTTCATGGGCTGCTACAATATATGGAGGAATGTCCTTGATGAAACGGCATCCGCCCTGCACTACTGAGAAACTTCCCAGGCGTGTATTTCCCTGCATCAGCACATTGGAAGTAAGGATGGCATTGTCATAGATGATACAGTTGCCCGAAACCTGTGAACCGTTACCGATAATGCAACGGTTACCCACTTCCACGTCATGAGAAAGACGGGCTCCACTCATGATGAAGTTGCCATCACCCACTTTTGTAGCATGTGAAGCATGTGTACCGCGAATAATCACGGCATTTTCACGAATCACATTATTATTGCCGATAATAGCCAGTGTTTCTTCACCTGTAAAGGCAAAATCCTGGGGAACTGCTGCCACAACAGCTCCCTGATAAACTGTATTTCCATTTCCCATACGTGTGCCGCTCATCAGACTGGCATAGGGCATAATCACGTTGTCATCACCTATCTCTACATTCTTGTCGATATAGGCAAATGGATGAACCGTCACGTTCTTACCCAATTTGGCTGACGGATCTACATAAGCTAAAGGACTTATCATAGTTTTCTCATTTTAAGGTTAATCAATTTCTTCCTCCTCCCAACGCACTGTACAAGTTGATGACAGCTTGCATACGCTGGAAATTATCAGCTACCTCTGACAACTGTGCACTCAGCAGATTCTGCTGTGCGGTCAGGATTTCCAGATAAGTGGCATCTCCGCTCTGGAACAAGGCCTTGGTATAAGTCACTGCCTTATCCAACTGTTCTACCTGTCCACGGTCTTCCACCAGTTTCTTATTCTGTGTATCGAACAGATACAGAGCATCGCTCACTTCCTTTCCAGCTTCCAGAATAGTCTGCTGATAATTCATCTGAGCAATCTTTTCTTCTGCCTTTGAAACCTTCAGGTTGGCAATCAGCTTACCGTTATTGAAAATAGGCTGAGCCAATGAAGCCAAAGCCTGCAGCATAAATTCACCCGGATTAGCCACTGTAATACCTGAACCGTTTGTCCATCCTGCCAGACCAGTAATGTTCAAGCCCGGATAGAAAGCTGCACGTGCGGAATTAGTTGTATAATAAGCAGCCGCAAGCGTCATTTCAGCCATCTTCACGTCCGGACGGTTTTCCAATAACTGCATCGGTACACCCGCTGCCAGTTCTTCCGGCATAACCTGTTCGTCCAATGTACTGCGTTCGATGGTCTGAGGAGCCTTAGCCAACAGTACAGCAAGTGAATTTTCTGTTTCACGCACCTGACGTTTCAAATCCATCAATGAAGCCTCTACCTGATGGCTGGCAGCACGCATCTGTGCTACAGCAGCTTCGGTTGTCATACCGGCAATTTTCATGGCTTCCATTACTCGTACGTTTTCTTTATAGATAGCAGCCGTTTCAGTCGTAATTTCTACCTGACGGTCGAGCATCAGCAAAGAATAGTACACGTTAGCTATACCACAAATAATCTGTGAACGTACAGCCTGTTCTGCATACTGACTCTGTTCGTAGGCAACTTTCTGACCACGTTTGGTGTTCAGAATCTTTCCGAACAAGTCAATTTCCCAACTGGCTGCAACCGGAAGCTGGTATGCCTTTACATAGTTTCCACCTCCCATACTAGTCGTAGTACCTTGCGGAGCCAGATTAATGGAAGGCAAATAAGACAATTTAGCGGCAGTCAGCATCACTTTCGCTTCCTGTACACGGAGAGCAGCCGCCTGCATATCTACATTGTTAGCCAGTCCTTCTTCAATCAAGGCCTGCAGTTTGGCATCACGGAAAATCTCTTTCCAAGGCAAGTTTCCCATATTGGCCGTATCGGCAGCCAGTGTATCGGTTGCCGAAGCCGGGTCACGATAGACGCCTGAGGCATCTATCGTTTCCGGACGGTCATAAGCTTTGTAAATGTGGCAACTGCTCATCATGGCAGCCAGACACATCATTCCTATTATCTGTTTTTTCATTATCAATCTTATTTATGCGTATTAGGAGAATACTGTTCAATTTCAGCTTCCACTTCACTTTCATCGAGGCTATCCCATTCCATAGGTTTGAATTTCTCCTGTAACCACTGGAATACCACAAACAATACCGGAACGATGAAAATCTGGAAAATCATACCGATTAACATACCACCAATAGCCGAAGCACCCAATGTACGGTTACCGTGAGCTCCTACACCCATAGCCAACATCAACGGAATCAAACCGACAATCATGGCCAATGAAGTCATCAAGATCGGACGAAGACGGGCTGCAGCACCCAATACGGCTGCCCAGGAAATACTCATACCTTGTTTACGACGGTCAAGAGCAAACTCTACAATCAAGATGGCATTCTTAGCCAACAGACCCATCAACATAATCAAGGCAATCTGCATGTAAATGTCATTTGACATGGTTCCCAAAATCATCTTCAATGCAGGAATGCTTCCCAATGCACTAAATCCGTTGACGAAGATGAAGCTACCCATCAAACCGAACGGTACAGAAAGCAATACGGCCAACGGCAGAATGTAACTTTCATACTGGGCACTCAGCAGCAAGTAAACGAAGACAAAGCAAAGTACGAAGATGATACCTGTTGTGCTGCCACTTGTCTGTGCTTCCTCACGTGCCATACCTCCCAATTCGTAACCGAATCCCATCGGAAGATTTTCCTTAGCCACTTCAGCAATAGCCTGCAATGCCTGACCTGAAGTATAACCAGAAGCAGGAGCCACCATCACCTTCATTGAAGTATACAGGTTGAAACGGTTGATAATATCCGGACCGTATACTTTCTTCATGCTTACGAACTGTGTGATAGGAGCCATTTCTCCATTGCTACCACGTACTTTCACTCCGTTCAACGATTCCATGTTCTTAGTAGCATCCGGTTCAGCCTGAATCATTACACGATACATCTTACCGAAACGGTTGAAGTTAGAAGCATACAAACCTCCAAAATATCCCTGCATGGTAGAAAGAATATCGCTCGGGCTGATGCCTGCCTTTTTACAAGCTGCCGCATCAATGTCAAGCTGATACTGCGGGAAGCTCGGGTTGAAGGTAGTCTTCGCAGAGTTGATTTCCGGACGTGCTTCCAGTGCAGCTGTATAGCTTTTTACCACTTCAAAGAAGTGATCCAGCGTACCACCGGTCTTATCCTGCATGTTCAACTCAATATCGCTTGATACTGAATAACCCGGAATCATCGGAGGAGCAAAGAACAATACCTGTGCATCCTTAATGACTTTCTGTGCACGCAAGAACAAAGTAGAATAGATAATATCTGAATTCTGCATCATGGAACGTTCTTCCCAGTCTTTCAACTTGATGATGACAGAACCGTAAGAAGGTCCTTGACCACCAATAAAGCTATATCCAGAAATGATAGTACGAGACTGAACGGCAGGTTCTGCAGCTACCAGACTATCTACCTTGGCCAACACTTCCATAGCGCGTTCCTGAGAAGTACCAGGAGGCAATGTCACAGCACCCATGATAGTACCGGTATCTTCATTCGGCACCATACCAGTCGGAGTGGTCTTCATAAAAAACATCAACAATACGATAGATGCAGCCACCAGTCCGAATGAAAGCCATTTCTTATGAATAAAGAATACCACACGCTTCTTATAGCTCTTCAGCAATGAATCGTATGCAGCATTAAAAGAGGTATGGAAACGATCGACCATACTCATCTTCTTCTGCTTGTGTTCTGAATCATGCGGTTTCAGGAAAATAGCACACAATGCCGGAGAAAGTGTCAACGCGTTCAATGCAGAGAATGCGATAGAAATCGCCATCGTAATACCGAACTGACGATAGAATGTACCGGCTGTACCTCCCATGAAACTTACCGGGATAAATACGGACATCATGACCAATGTAATAGAAACCAGCGCACCACCGAGTTCGCTCATGGCATCGATAGAAGCCTCACGAGATGATTTGTATCCCTGGTCCAACTTGGCATGTACACCTTCCACCACCACAATTGCATCGTCGACCACAATCGCAATGGCAAGCACCATCGCCGAAAGTGTCAGCAAGTTCACACTAAATCCAATCAGTTTCAATACGAAGAAAGTAGCAATCAAGGCTACCGGAATGGCAATGGCCGGAATCAATGTAGAACGCATATCCTGCAAGAACACATATACTACGATGAACACCAGCACAAACGCCTCAATCAAAGTCTTGATAACTTCGTGGATAGACGCATACAAGAAGTCATTGGCATTCTGAGCCACGTTAATCTTCAATCCGGCAGGCAAGCTTTCTTCAGCCTTGCTGATTACATCCAGCAAGTTGTTGATTGTTTCTGTCGCATTGGTTCCTGCCATCTGGAATACGATACAAGTTACAGCCTTATGACCGTTTACTGTATTATTAAAGGTATAAGCCAGACGTCCCAACTCGATACGGGCTACATCTCCCAAACGGAGTACTTCACCGTTAGGCAGAGCCTTCACTACAATATCTTCAAATTCTTCAGTCTGCTGCAAACGACCTTTGTAACGAATGGTGTACTGGAAAGTCTGATTACCACGTTCACCAAACTGTCCAGGTGCAGCTTCAATATTCTGTTCTGCCAATACACCAGAGATATCAGACGGAACCAAATTGTACTGCGCCATCACATCCGGCTTCAACCAAATACGCATAGAGTAGTCCTGACCCATCACGTAGGCATCACCCACACCTTTTACACGCTGAACTTCCGGAATCAAGTTAATCTTGGCATAGTTTTCAATAAACTCAATGTTATACTTATCTTCTGCATCATACAAAGAGAAAATCAACAACATAGAGTTCTGACGTTTCTGTGTGGTCACACCCACTTTGGTAACTTCTGCCGGCAACAGACCTTGTGCCATAGACACACGGTTCTGTACGTTGACCGCAGCCATATCCGGGTCAGTACCCTGGTTAAAATAAATGCTGATATCAGCTGAACCATTGTTTGAGGCACTAGACTGAATGTACATCATGTTTTCTACACCGTTAATCTGGTCTTCCAGCGGAGCAATCACTGAGTTCAACACAGTCTGTGCATTCGCACCTGTATAAGTTGCTTCTACCGATACGGTAGGAGGTGCAATGTCCGGATATTGTGTAACCGGCAGGGTGGCCAAACCAATCACACCCAGAATTACTATCAAAATAGAAATTACGGTTGACAGTACCGGACGGTTAATAAATTTATCTAGTTTCATTCTTTAAATACCATTTATAATTACAGTCCCGAGGGTTTTCATCAAACACATTCCCCCAGCACCATAAGAATCATTTTTATTATTTAAAAGCTGTCTGAATGTTACAATCCCGCTGATCTTGTAACGCCTTCTGGAATTTAGCTTCTTTTTCAGCCTGTGTAATCGGAGTAATCTTTTGTCCGTCTTTCAATGTCTGAACACCTTCTACAACAATCTTATCCCCTGGCTTCAGTCCACCTGTCACGATGTAATGTTTACCATCATTCAAGTTAGAAACCTGTACTTCTGTATGCTTAATAGTATTGTCAGACTGTAATACATACACAAACTTCTTGTCCTGAATTTCCTGAGTAGCAGTTTGAGGAATCAAGATAATGTCGCTCATAGTGTATGGGAATACCACGTTGGCCATACCTCCACTACGAAGGATATTCTGCTTGTTCGGGAAAATTGCACGCATGCTTACAGAACCAGTAGTCTGGTCGATTACACCACTTACGGCATCAATCTTACCTTCTTCTGAATACATTGTTCCATCAGACAACTGCAATTTGACAGCAGGCATCTTTTCCAACTGTTCCTTCAATGTACCACCAGCTTTAGTCAAAGCCAACAACTGTTTTTCAGTCATTGAGAAATATACGTACATATCTCCAATCTGAGAAACGGTAGTCAACGGTTCAGCTGCAGAAGGACCAACCAATGCACCTACACGATACGGGAAAGTACCAATAACTCCATCTGAAGGACTGGTTACGGTACAGAAGCCCAAATTCTGTTTTGCAGCCGCATAAGAAGCTTCTGCCTGTGCCAGACTTGCCTTAGCAGAAAGCAGGTTATTTACAGCTGTCTGGTATTCAAAATCACTGATAATTTTCTGCTCATGCAGCATCTTTTTGTTTGCTTCAGTTGATGTAACGGTTTCCAGGTTAGCTTTTGCTGAAGCTACGCTTGCTTTAGCCTGATCGTATGCAGCCTTATACTGTGTCGGATCAATCTGGAACAAAGCCTGTCCCTTACGAACCGTAGCACCTTCATCCACACACAATTTTACAATAAAGCCTGATACTTGCGGACGAATTTCAATATCCTGTAAACCTTTGATTGTGGCGGGATACTGGGTCGTCTGATTGCTGGATGCAGCTACAAGTGTCTCAACCGCAAATTCATCATCACCCATTTTCATACCCCCCTGACCGCCTCCACATGCAGTCAGCACCGAAAGAGTCAATGCATAGAATGCCACTCGGCTAGAAGAAAAACTTCTGTTTCTTTTTGTGCTCATACTTATATTCATATATAAAATTTGGTTTTTACTCTCTCTAATTTTATAAAGCTTTCCTCTGAAAACTTTAAACCCTTCTCTAGTTTTTTTATCGTGCAAATATAGAAAAAAAATCAAGGTCCGAAAAGTGGCTTTAACTAAGAATAACCATAATACCCTAATATCATTACATATAGCCAATATTATCAGACCAATCGACAAAAACTATCGACAAAAAATCTTCAATACTCCAAAACAACCTTCGTTCATTTTATAGTTTTTTTCAGAAAAAAACAGTCCATTTGTTATTTTATTCCTACATTTGCGCGATACATTATTCTTTGAAACAACTAAAAAACGAAGAAATATGACAAAAATAACGAAAGAAGCAGCCTTGCTCTATCACTCACAAGGCAAACCGGGGAAAATAGAAGTGGTCCCCACCAAACCTTATCAAACTCAACGAGATTTATCATTGGCTTATTCACCGGGAGTAGCAGAACCGTGTCTGGAAATCCAGAAGAATCCGGATACCGCATACGACTATACCGACAAAGGTAACCTGGTAGCCGTTATCTCTAACGGAACAGCTGTATTGGGCTTGGGAGATATAGGTGCCATGAGCGGAAAACCCGTAATGGAAGGAAAGGGACTGCTGTTTAAAATTTATGCCGGAATCGACGTATTCGATATTGAAGTAAATGAAAAAGACCCGGATAAATTTATCGAAGCGGTAAAAGCCATTGCTCCTACTTTCGGAGGTATCAATCTGGAAGATATCAAAGCTCCTGAATGCTTCAAAATAGAACAGAGACTGAAGGAAGAACTGGACATTCCGGTAATGCACGACGACCAGCACGGTACAGCCATTATCTCCAGTGCCGGATTGCTGAATGCGCTGGAAGTAGCCGGAAAGAAAATTGAAGAGGTAAAAATCGTAGTCAACGGTGCCGGTGCATCTGCTGTATCTTGTACCAAATTATATGTAGCCCTCGGTGCACGTTTGGAAAACATTGTCATGCTCGACAGTAAAGGGGTGATTTCTAAAGACCGTACAGACCTGAACGAGCAGAAAAAGTTCTTTGCTACTGACCGTACCGACATCCATACACTGGCAGAAGCCATCAAGGGAGCCGATGTATTCCTCGGCCTTTCCAGAGGTAACGTGTTGAGTCAGGATATGGTACGCAGCATGGCTTCTCATCCTATCGTATTTGCTTTGGCTAACCCGACTCCGGAAATTTCATACGAAGATGCCATGGCTTCCCGCCCGGACGTATTGATGTCAACCGGACGTTCTGACTATCCGAACCAGATAAACAATGTTATCGGATTCCCTTATATCTTCCGCGGTGCACTTGATACGCGTGCCACTGCCATCAACGAAGAAATGAAGCTGGCAGCCGTACATGCCATTGCCAACCTGGCAAAGAAACCTGTACCCGACGTTGTCAACGAAGCTTACCATGTGAACAACCTGACTTTCGGACCTGAATACTTTATTCCGAAACCGGTCGACCCACGTTTGATTACCGAAGTATCTATGGCCGTAGCTAAGGCTGCCATGGAATCAGGTGTAGCCCGCAAACAGATTATCAACTGGGATGAATACAAGAATCACCTGAGAGAACTGATGGGACAGGAAAACAAGCTGACCCGCCAGTTGTATGAAACAGCTCGCCGCAACCCGCAACGTGTGGTATTTGCCGAAGGTATTCACCCGAACATGCTGAAAGCAGCAGTAGAAGCTAAAGCAGAAGGTATCTGTCATCCGATTCTTTTGGGTAACGAAGAACGCATTGAAAAATTGGCCAAGGAACTTGACCTGAGCCTGGAGGGCATTGAAATTGTCAACCTGCGCCACGACCGCGAATCAGAACGTCGCGAACGCTATGCACGCATCCTCTGCGAAAAACGTGCCCGCGAAGGAGCCAACTTCCAAGAAGCAAACGATAAGATGTTCGAACGCAACTACTTTGGTATGATGATGGTGGAAACCGGCGAAGCAGACGCCTTTGTAACCGGATTGTACACCAAGTACTCCAACACGATCAAGGTTGCCAAGGAAGTTATCGGCATCCAGCCGGGATACAAACATTTCGGAACCATGCACATCCTGAACTCCAAGAAAGGAACTTATTTCATTGCCGATACACTGATTAATCGTCATCCAGACACCGATACCTTGATAGACATTGCCAAACTGTCGGCCAAGGCTGTACGTTTCTTCAACCAGGAACCGGTAATGGCCATGCTGTCTTACTCTAACTTCGGTTCCGATGCAGAAGGAAGTCCGGCAAAGGTACACGAAGCCATCAACCAGCTGCATCAGGAATACCCGGATTTGGCTATTGACGGTGAAATGCAAGTGAAATTCGCCTTGAACAATGCCCTTCGCGATGAGAAATATCCTTTCACACGCTTAAAAGGAAAAGAAGTAAACACATTGGTATTCCCTAACCTGAGTTCAGCCAATGCAACCTACCAACTCATCCAAAGCATGAGTGAAACTGAAGTAATCGGCCCGATTCAGATGGGATTGAACAAACCAATTCACTTCACCGACATTGAAAGCTCTGTACGCGATATTGTCAATATCACAGCTATCGCCTGCATTGATGCCATTGTCGACAAGAAGAAGAAAGCACAATAAACATTACTGATTTATTTCACCCTACACGGAGGAGCAGCCGCAAGCCAAAACATTCACCCTTGCCACCGTTCCTCCGTGTATTATTTTTCTAAAAGCCATGAGAAAACCACTCAATCATACACAATGTGTCGTACTTACTTTATGCTGGGCCGCACTTTGCTTTTTAGTACTCACCTCTACTCCCAAAATTGACGGTCCGCTTGTCATTATGATTCTCATATCAGGAGCTTTGGTGTTTATCCCTGTAATTAAATCTCTTAAAAGCAGAAACAAATAAACACGAATAAATAGATAAAAAGGGATTTTTGACGCTTTTTTCTCACTTTTCTTGATTTATTGTTGCATAAATAAATTTTTATCTATATTTTTGGCACATCAAACAAAAAGAAACATATTACTGTGATTTTTCAAAACCAATAAATAAGACAGATAATCTTTTTTAATTATGAATGCAGCTAAAGTTCTGGAAGATCTGAAAAGAAGATTCCCCAATGAACCTGAGTATCATCAGGCAGTAGAAGAAGTGTTAGGAACTATCGAAGAGGAATACAACAAACACCCTGAATTCGACAAAGTAAACTTGATTGAACGTCTGTGTATTCCAGATCGCGTATACCAGTTCCGCGTCACTTGGATGGACGACAAAGGTAACATCCAGACCAACATGGGTTACCGTGTACAACACAACAACGCTATCGGCCCGTACAAAGGCGGTATCCGTTTCCACAGCTCTGTAAACCTGGGAATTTTGAAGTTCCTGGCATTCGAACAGACCTTCAAGAACTCACTGACTACTCTTCCGATGGGTGGTGGTAAAGGTGGATCTGACTTCTCTCCACGCGGTAAGTCAAATGCAGAAGTAATGCGTTTCTGCCAGGCATTCATGCTGGAATTGTGGCGCCACATCGGTCCTGAAACTGACGTTCCTGCCGGTGATATAGGTGTAGGCGGCCGTGAAGTAGGTTACATGTTCGGTATGTACAAAAAACTGACTCGCGAATTCAGCGGTGTGTTGACTGGTAAAGGCCGTGAATTTGGTGGTTCACTTATCCGTCCGGAAGCTACAGGTTACGGTAACATCTATTTCTTGCTGGAAATGCTGAAAACTCGTAACATCGACATCAAGGGTAAGACTTGTCTGGTATCTGGTTCAGGAAACGTAGCACAGTATACTGTAGAAAAACTGATTCAGTTGGGTGCTAAAGTAGTTACCATGTCCGACTCTGACGGTTACATCTATGATCCGGACGGTATCGACCGCGAAAAACTGGATTACATCATGGAATTGAAGAACCTCTATCGCGGACGTATCCGTGAATATGCAGAAAAATACGGTTGCAAGTATGTAGCAGGTGCTCGTCCATGGAATGAAAAAGCAGACATCGCTCTTCCTTCTGCCACTCAGAATGAAATCAACGGTGACGATGCTAAAGCACTGGTAGCAAACGGCGTATTTGCTGTATCAGAAGGAGCCAACATGCCTTCTACTCCAGAAGCAATCCGCGTATTCCAGGATGCGAAGATTCTTTACGCTCCGGGTAAGGCAGCCAATGCAGGTGGTGTATCAGTATCAGGTCTGGAAATGACTCAGAACTCTATCAAGCTGAGCTGGAGTCAGGAAGAAGTAGACGAAAAACTGAAGAGCATCATGAAGAACATCCACGAAGCTTGCGTGAAATACGGTACAGAACCCGACGGTTACATCAACTACGTGAAGGGTGCCAACGTAGCCGGATTCATGAAAGTAGCCAATGCCATGATGGCTCAGGGTATTGTATAACGCTTGATTTTAAAATTACAATAAAACCGGGTGAGAGCTTGAATATTTCAAGGTTTCACCCGGTTTTTTCGTATGAGTACCATTCAATCAGGTTGATTCGTCATACAATTGGGAAAAAAGCAAATTTAAATCCACAAAAAAATCCCTTGCTTCTACCTCTTTTTATTGGGAAAAGCAAGGGATTTTCTATAAAGAATTATTCGAGTCTATTATACTACTCATCGTAATCGTATTCGAAACTGAAATCATCTACCCACATCGTAGAACCTGCACCTCCTGTGAAATAATCACCGTATTTGCTGGCCGAACAAACAATCAGCAAATACTTCGGCACACGACTGGTAGAACGATAATCCAAATCTATTTCGAATTCTTTATAAGCTGACACAGTCTCTGCACAATTCATCTCACCGTATGCGATGATATTCGGGTCATTCTTATCAAAGTACTTTGAATCATTTGGATCTGTACGTATTTCTACAGGTTCACTCCAGTCTCCTAGCGCAATCCATACAATACAAGTATCCGGTTCTCCAATCAACGCTTTATGAGCCTCATCTGCATTATCAATTGTGGCTACCGTATATTTGAAATGTCCTTTCAATTTAGTGGGCCGGGCAGAGAATTCACGTCCGAAACCTAAAATACCATTCGTTCCCTTCGTATCTCTATATTCACCTACGAATAAATTACCCGCTGCAAACTTACCTATAGCTCCAAACCCAACAAACTGAGAAGCCAACAAGGCAGCTTTGCTTCCAGCAGATGCACCACTCCAAACATCATCTGTAGGTTGAGTCACATTCTTATTCAAAGTAGCACTACCATCATTTCCTGTATCCCAATATGGAGAATCATTTTCACCCCAAGGCTGAATAACCTTCCCTTCCTGGTGCCAATCGTCAAATCCCATATTCGGAATCGTCGCTTCTTCTCCCGTTGTGAAAGTCGTTTCTTCTCCATATTCTTCACCGGAATAAGCACGACACACATACGTAGTATTGGCCTGAAGATGAATGATACGGGCCGTAAAATTTCCTCCATCCTGAGTTACATCTGCCGCATCTACCCTTATCCAGTCAGCATCTCCTTCTTTCTTATATTCACAGCCATTTTCTTGACCGAGCAGACCAAATCCATGAACCCAAGCCACGTTTGTCCACTCATCCACACTGTTCACTCCCACCTTAATATCCGACAGATTGACATACAGAGTCCATTCTTCATCCAGAAAATCACTATATTTCACCCGCACCTTCGTAGTGGCAAAATTATCTTTTCTTGTCCAGTACAACAAAGGAACTTCCGTCTTTCCATTTATGGTAGAACCTGTAGGACCAAGTTTCAAACCTGTCAAATCTATAATATCCAATCCTTGCTCCAAGGGAATATTTACAGATGCCTCATGCGTTTCAGGATAAAAATGTGCCTGCCCCACTTGTCCAGCCACAGTAAATGAACGTGCTATATTCTGAGTAGCCTCTATCGTCCAGTCATAATCCTGATACAATGACAACGTCACTTTCAACGGTTTCGTCAAATCCAAGATAGCATCCGGTCCAATCGTTGCCTTTCCTCCTTCCGTCAATTCCAAGGTCTGCACTTTCACTTTCTTGGGATTCACTGTTTCTCCCAGTTCCAGCGTCACTTTCCGGTCTTCATTCGAAATCACAGCACTTCCCACCTGTCCTTCCACAGTCATCCCTGTAATATAAAGTTTCACCGTAGGATAAGGCAAGTCATTCTGAATACATGCCACCAGTAGACAAGCAGCCAGACAAGCCACTATGTTTACTATTTTATATGTCACAATCTTCCTTTTCATCAGATACATACCGTTATACCAATATTAATATTCAGCAGGTTAATCTTGAAATTTGCCCCACTGTTTGTTCGTTTTCCAACTTCACCGGAACTTTTCTTCTGCTTTTCCCAGTTATAAGTAAAACCAGCCACACCAAAAGAGACTTCAGCTCCCACATTCGGCATGATGGCTATTGCCACACCCGGATTGATTCCTACATTCAGCTGATGAATCGACGTATCCGTATATTTCAAGGTTTCTTCTGCTCCCCGCGAGAAGCGAGTAGAACCAGAGCTATAACCTATTGAAGTCTCATTAAACAGCCCGAACACTCCTTTCGGGTCCAAGCCGATATAAGACCGATGAAAGAAACTGACAGAATACGCATCATCTGTATATTTAATGTCCTTTAAAGCAATATCTAAATCTTCAATATTCAAAGCCAGGTTGTTTATTCCTCCTGAAATACGAGAATATCCAAACTTCAAGCCAACCACCGTGTTATCTTTTATGGCATATCCCACAAATGGTTTTATCGACAAAGTCCGCAAATTCAAATCTATATCCTTCAACAAAGAAAACAACAGCCTACTGTTATCACTCTCAAAGTTATATACAGAAATCGTCACTCCACCTATCCATTTGTGCTTTGGAATGAACCGATAATTCGTAATTCCACGGTCATACCGTCCTACCGGCTTCGTATAAATAATTCGGGAAGAATCTATCGGCATTTTTGCTGCTGCCATCGGCACGTATACGGTATCATGTACTACCACCACTTTATATTGTTCAACGGAATCTCCACGAACCACAGAGACCGCTTCGCTTGTCTGAGCCTTCATTTGCAAACATCCCAAACAAGTCAACAAAAACATACTTATATATAATAACTTCATCATGCTTACAAATAAAATGCGATTCCCAGACCTATTGAGAAAATATTAATCTTAAAATTTGCCGAGGTTGACGACTGTTCTCCTGTCTCCACCTGATTCGTTATCTGGCGTTTCTTGCTCAAATCAACTCCCAGTACCCCAATACTTACTTCCACTGCCGTATAGTTATTGATAAAGGCCACCATACCCGGAGCCACACCAAAGGCCAAGTCAGTCGACTTGGAGTATGTACCCGTCAAGGCTTCTCCCTTACCATTCGCCACCTTTGACCGACTGCCACCTACTTCCAACTGCGTTTCACTGAATATGGCAAAGCGCTTACTATCTCCCAACGGGATGTAATTCCGGAAAACAGCCATAGCCGAATACGAATGTTTCAGCTGATACAGATTGTTAATGTCAAACTGGTTGTCATCATCCAGATTCAGCTGGGTTTCATCCATCCGCACCAAGGTACGTCCATACTTGAAACGTCCTCCCAATGCCATGTTGTCTTTCAAGGCATAGGCAAACATCGGACTCACCTTAAACGAATATCCGTCTGCATTGATTTTCTCAAATACCAGGAAATCATAATTATTTTCCGTATGTTCTGAATATGAAACAGAACTACCCACAATCCACTGTCCTTTCGGTACAAAAACCCTAGGAGGGAGTTTTTTCTGCGTATCTTGCGCATATCCTCCCAAAGCTGTACACAAAAGACATATTATATACAATAACTTTTTCACAAATCTATCTACTTATTATTCATAAATCAATTCCACATCATCAAGCCACATCTTGCTGGCCCCGCTTCCTTCAAAATAGTCACCATATTTACTTGCAGAGGCTACAATAATAATGGAAGTCGGTTTACGATTATAACCTCCATGGTTATCATAATCTAAGTCTATGGTCAGTTCTTTCAAATTGGAACCATCCGCATAAGCTCCCGTAAAGACTTTTTCACCGTATGCTATAGTACCATCTCCAGAATAAGTTCCTTTGTCAGTAGTAAACAAAGTCTGGTCTTTAGTCTTAACCACAAATGGCCAAGTCTCAACTCCATTGTCTGTTTGGCCTTCTTGTCCAGCCCAATCACCGACAGCTACATAGATGATACCTTGATCAGTCGTTCCATCAGCAATATGACTGCCTCCATTATCTACAGTTCCAGGTTCATAACGTACCCAAACTTTAAGGGCCTTTGGACGACTTGTACAAGGTCGTCCCCATCCCAATACACCATCTGTTCCATCAGTATCAAGATATTTACCCGCAAAAAGATTTCCCGCAGCAAATTTACCAATAAAACTATCCAATCCTACAAATTGAGAGGAAAGTAATATAGATTGGTTACCTGAATGTTTCACCGAAGTATCAGGTGTAGTCACATTCTTTCTCATGGTAGCAGAACCATGATTTCCGGTATCCCACCACATCTGCTGTCCATCTCCATATATCAAGATAGGGGAACTACCCGATGTATATTCAAATCCGGCATTTTCCGGTTGGAATTTTGTTTCTGTCGTAAATTCACAAGTCACAGAAGATGCCTGTTCTCCATCCATTGCCTGATATTCGTAGGTTGTTCCCGGGGTCAATCCTGTAATCTCTTTACTAAAGGATTCTCCCGGCAACTCTATATCACTAACCCTTGTCCATTCAGTCGATCCTTTCACCCGGTAACGGAACCCTGGAGTAAATGCCAACTCTCTCACTGCAGTACCATGCAAAGTAGCTTTTGAAGTCCAGACTTCATAAGGTTCAACCGCATCCGTTCTTACTGTAGCGTTTGAGGCCACAATGGTCCATACGACTTTCCGGCTCTTCTTTTCCGCATCTACCGCCTCTATGGTCGTTTCCACACTTCCCTCAGAGGCCGTCATCTTTGCAATCAGCTCACTTGAAAAATGAATCGTCCAGACATCTCCATTTGAACCCTGCGTCTTTTCAATTGAAATTCCAAAACTCTTCCACGTTTCCGTTCCCTGTTCATCCAGCGTCACCACATCCAACTGATTTCCACTTCCTCCCCAATCTGTAAACCGGTCATTCTGGAATACCAAACTTGCCAAGGAAGCAGACGTAGACACCTGTATGTCATAACTTGCCAGTGTACTGAGTTCTAAATACATGGGTTGTTCCAAATCATAAAGCTGTCCTTCTGCATCTTTACAAACAATTACCGGACGCTGCTTCAATTTGATAGTATAGGTATCACCCAAAGGAACATCTTCCACTTCGATATTCAAGGCAGCTCCTCCTGTAGGACCTGACTGCATTTCTTTATAGCTATAGGTCAGGTTATAAAGTGTAGACGGATTCAAGTCCGACAATTCAGAAGAACTTTCATAAGACTTTCCTCCCAAAGTGGTAGCAGTAAACTTGCATGTCAGTTTTCGGTTATCTTCCGGCAAACTGAAATATCCCTTGGCATCTGCATTCGTGGAAGAATAGACCAACTCTCCTGTAGACGAAGTCACAGTTACTTGATAATCCTCATTGAAAACTTGCTTTAAAGATTCATCCCACACAATGGCCACTACCGTATTAGCTATGCCGCAGTTCACTTCTACGTTGCTGACCGCCCCTTTTTCAATGCGAAACTCCTTTTTACCTTCAAAAAAACGCTTATCAAATGAAGCAGCCACCGAATCACCTGCAGTCACTCTGACTGAATAGTCTCCACTTGCCAACCGAATCTGTGAAGGCACCTGATCGATGCCCTGATATTTCTGCACCAATGTTTCTCCGCTATAAATACGGACCTTGCAGTCTTGCGACAAGACTGCCTCTGTTTCCTCCGACAAACTTCTGGAAACCACATTCACCTTATCCGAAACACCGATAGATAAATTCAAACTCCCTTCCTCATTACCCAATCCGGCCTCTTCCTTACAAGCCACCAGACCAAGAATGATACCTACAAAGAGTGTGATATAATAAAACCGTGTATTCATTCTACGCTTTTAATTTTCAACGTTTGTGTAACTTCCAATCCTTTCTGATCCACCAATCGGATAATAAAATTATGAGATGCAGCTCCATACGATCCCAGTAACGGAGTAAATTTTGTCACGTCAAAAAGAATTTCCGTCTGTCCCACTACAGCTGCTCCTGTAGGGAACCCAAGTCCTTGCAATCCCTTTTCCAAATCACCCGGCTCAGCCAAATCAAAACTAGCAGCCAATCCCACATCCGTTAAAACACTTTCCGTCAGTGTTTCAGAATTAATAGTCACATACACGTGAGCGATTCCATTAAGAGCCGAAAGTGTAACCTGCAAAGGCAAAGGATTGTCCATATCCATCTCCGTAGAAATCTCCAGCACATCATTATTAATATCAAATGGCTGCCCATTAAAACTGGTTCCTACAATAGTCGGTAGATTTTCCCCATCCCCACCTCCGGTTGGGAAATCATTAATACCGGGTTCCGTTCCTGGATATACATTCACCGTTTCATCCGAACCAATCATCGATGAATCCAAGGCTATTGAGATTTTCAGGGCACCGCCAGCCACCACACCAGTATTCTCAGAACTTTCAGTGCCATCACTTACCGGAACAAACTGATATTTAATCACATTATGTACCCCACTTTTCACATTGTCAATGTGCTCGCTGTAATCGATTGCTTCTCCATCAATCGTTCCTTTCAGATTTACCACCAGTGAAGCAGTTTCATCCCCTGGAGCAATCAAATAAGCTGCACGAGTCTCTGTTGCCGGAATCTGCAATGAATTTTCTCCTATTGAAAGCGTTGTCACCACATCGTCCGACATTTTATTTTTAAAAGCCTCCTCATATTCTATCGTGAACATCATATTCGCCAGCTTGCAAGATATTGTCGGTACATCTGTTACCTCATTCTCCTTTACCTCACAAGTGACAGTTCCTTCATAATACGGTGCCTCAAAACCATTGGCAGGTTCCGCAGCCGATTTCACTTCCACTGTATAAGTCCCCACACTCAAAGAAACGACTTCAGGCATCTCGCTATAAGTCCACTGCCCTGCCTGCTGAGAATACTTATCGTAGATAGTCACAATGTAATTACTTAAATCCACTCCAGACTCCGCACGCGAATCTAAATATACCACGTCAACATCCGTATCCACTCCTACTTTCAGGGTAGACAGTTTCAACTCTCCTTTCGTGTTCACAATGTTGTCCATCGACTCTGAATGACAAGCACAGAAAAACAGTGTGCTTGCAAGCAGCGTAAAACAGATAAAAAATATTTTTTTCATATATCGGCTTTTTATTTTATTCATAAATTAATTCCACATCGTCTACTGTTAAGATACTTCCTATATGACGAGAATCGCCATAACCGTCAAATGCTCCATCAGAGCCTTGTACATCTTTTGTTGCAGGATTGTCTGATGAACTAGATAAAAAAACAATAGTTATATATGACGCTTTTTTATTTTCAGTATAATTTATCGGAATCTCACCTAACTCATATTCATTTGTAGATTTTTCAATTAGTATTGTACCTTCACCTATTGATTTATTTTCTTTATCATATAAAATAGCATAAGCCTTAGCTGATTCTCCATTATAAGAATAAAAACGATAATAAAAATCAACACAACCCGGCCGCGAAGTAAAAACATGCCCAAGATTCTCAGTCTGCTTACTTAAGTCATAAGTCCCTATAAACAAACATCCCGCAGTTCTATATTGTGTATCATGTCCCAAATCAGTCCAATTATTTCGTCCCCAACCAATTGTCGAAATTTCCGCAGCATTGCTGCTACCTCCATGGGGACTAGTAGAAAGACTTTGACCATCATGTTCATTTAAATGTTGACTAGCTCCCCAAGTTGCAGATTCAGAAACAGGTACTGTTCCTGGAAACATTGCATACATCCATGAAGCATCGGCTAAACTTTGGGTTGTATAAGTATTTCTTGTATCCCACCATTGATTTTCTTTATTTGCATACGGATAGAAGACCTTAATATCTTTCCTTCCAGGATATTTAATGTCAATCCAACCACCGGTGCTCCCATATGCAGGTATAGTACTACTACTCCACTCCTCAAACCCACGGTTACCTACTTGCGCTTTTGCCTCAGTTAAGATTTGTAAGTCTTCAGAATAAGCAGAAGGTTCTCCATTCCGTTTATATGCAGCTCTCAAAGTATATTCTACTCCGCTTTTTTCCGTAGCCCCATCTCCCATTCCAGTCAATAAAAACAATCCGGTATTTTCATCATAAGATTGGTTAGGCCATGCTTTCCACTCTCCTCCTTCCTCATATTGAATTTCTACATTAGAAGGTGATATTGTCTCCGAAATCGGATTTTCTTCAGAAGGCTTTACTTGCACATACGCTTTCGTCGCCCATACATCCGCATCCCCATTCTTCAATGACAAGGCTATTTCGGCTTTTTCTATCTTAAAGGTCTTTTCTATGACTTTCGTACCGTATTCCGCTTTCAACTTGACATCATGCTCCGTATCCGTCAAAGACTCCGGATAGGTCAACGTCACTGTATGCGTCGTACCTTCAGTCACAATCTGCACATTGCCTGCATCAAACTGCTGATACATTCCTGTACCAGAAATATCATAATAGAACTTCACTTTAGACGCATCTCCCTCCAAGGTCATCGTAAAAGTGGCAGAAGTACTGGCATAAGGAACAGACTCCGGTAAATCAATGGCAAAACCATTATTGCGTGTCACCACAATCAATGAAAGGTCCTCAGAAACCTTTGTCAATTTATCTGTCGCACTCAGTGTAAATGTATGCGTTTCCTTGTTTTCAGAAGTACAATTCAAATTAGGTACCAACTGCTGGAAATCAATTGAAGCAATTTTATCAGGATTGCGTTCCAACCCTTTGGTCACTAATCCCAATTTGGTCATTAATTGAGATTGTTCCGGCGTCAGGTTCATCAGATCCACGCTTTCCGGCCAACCAAGCTCCTGCAAGGCAACCGACTTCGTAATCAATTCACATTTAGCCAACCCTGCCGGGGCATTCAAATATGCATCCAATTTTTCAGAGAAATCAGCTCCTTCCAGTACCTCCAACTGATTGCCGGAAGTAAATCCATGCGGAGTGAATGCCGGGGGCTCTGCACTTAAAGCCTCATCTGAAATATTAACCTCCACATTCTGGGCTGAAGATGGATTATCATTAAATATAATCTTCAAAGAAGCAGTAGAAACATCTACATCCATGGTCAAACGATATTCATGCTTTGCTTCTGCCGTAAAGTTTTTAGGGTTCAAGGTCACCTTCTGGGAAATTCCCTGACGGGTCACCTCCAGATACACTCCTAAATCACCTGGTACAAAATAAGCACCCCGTGATTCGTCGGACTCATAAACCACTTTATTTCCTCGTGAAGAACTGATGTATGCACTGTAAGAAGAGAAATAAGACTTGAATTCATCCGTATAAGTTATCGACACTTTTGCCTTATTGATTGTACAAGTCACCGAAGCCTCTGCGGTTTCCTCCTTGCGTACCTCCACATTTGTACTTCCCTGATAACTGATGGCATCGAAGCCCTCCGCTTCCGCATCCCCATACGATGCAGTCACTGTATAGGTTCCCACCGAAATAGATACCGGATGGAATTCACTGAAACTGTCCCATGAACCTACGACTCCTTTATCCGCCGACTCTATCGTCAGACCAAAGTCATTCACATCAGGCACAGTTCCTTCTTCAACCGACCGCGAAACTTCATCAGACAAAGTCGGGTCTGCACTAACTCTCACATCTATACGTCCTTCCAATGAATTTCGAGGCTCATCTTTTGCACATGATGCCAGCCCCAAAAAGCACAAGGACAACACTCCGTAATAAATTTTCTTCATTTTACCTCTAAGAAACTGGATTTTTTCCGTGTGCAAAGTAACACCAATTCCCAAATTCTCACAAGGTCTTTTTTTTTTATTTTTGGCTGATTTTTAAAACAGCATGAAAGAAATAACGGTAATATGCCTGATAACTATGGAATAACCTATATATAATAAACAAAGAGTTAGTCTATTTTTTAGATACGCAATCAATCAACCACAAAGATTTATCGCCTGCACACACCTGCTTCAATCCGTTTTTTATCTATCTTTGCGGAAAACTGAATACCATGGAAAAAGAACTTCCCAAAATCGACCTGCCGGAAGAATGGCTCATCGGCACCGGCATCAGTAAGGAATTGCTGGGACTCTACACCAATTATCCGGTACGACTGAAATGTGAAATCTTCGTGCTTTGCATGTCTGGTGAAGTAGAAGCCTCAGTCAACTTAAATAAGATAAAGGTGGAAGCTCACGACTTTATCACCCTCACTCCTGGAAGCATCTTCCAGATAAACGACATCAAAGGCGATTTGAATATCTACTTCGGCGGATTCTCGTCCGAATATATGGAACACAACATCCAGTCGCATTCCTTTCTCGACACCATGTACCTCACGCTTGGACGCCCCGTCATCCGCTTGAAACCGGAAGGAGCCAAAATGATGGAGGAATACATGCAGCTGCTTATCAAGATGTATGAATTCCTTCCGGAGAAAATAAGACCGGAAATTGCGACCAATCTGTATGCCGACATACATAAAGGTATATCTATCCTCTATCGGAACAAGACCGACGAAGTGCATCAGCTATCAAAAAGTGAACTGATTTGCCGCAACTTTGCCCAACTGGTCATGCAGCATTACAACCAGACACGAAACGTAGCCTGGTATGCCGAAAAGCTACAGATTACGCATGCCCATCTTTGCACTACCGTGAAGCAGATTACGGGAAAAACCTGTGTGGACATCATCTCGTCAATGGTCATCATGGATGCCAAGTCACAGCTGAAGTCATCGCAGCTTTCCATTCAGAATATTTCCGACTCCCTGAACTTTGCCAACGTGTCGTTCTTCGGAAAATATTTCAAGCGATACGTGGGAATGAGCCCGCTGGAATACCGGAACAACGGATAAAGCACTAATAAACAAACGATTATAAATTATAAAAGATTTTCGTTCAAAATACCTGAAAAAACGCACTTACGTTTAAAGGAAAACGCACTTGTGTTTTAGGTAAAACGCACTTGCGTTTCAATCAAAACGTACTTACGTTTTAGAGCAAACGCACTTGCGTTTTTTAGCGTCCTGAAAAAGCCCATGAAAAGATATTGTTTTTTACTCATTTTCAGCCTGATAGAAATTACCATACAAGCCGCTTCGAATATCCGGATTACTCCCGTGCCTTCCCTGCCCCAGCTTCCGGTCAGTGCCATACACCGCATTTTTCAGGACAGCGAAGGACTGATGTGGTATGGCACAGTGAACGGTCTTTGCTGCGACGACGGATACCAGATTAGCGTCATCCGTTCCGACATCAATACCCCGGGACTGCTGAATGACAACACCATCCAGTCCATTGCCGAAGATGAAAGGGGAAGAATCTGGTTTGGAACCGACCATGGAGCCTACATGCTGGACAAAACCAGCAGACAGGTTACACCGTTGGACGCTGAACGGCTACAGACAAGTTTTATCTACAGCATACGAAAGACATCCGACGGGGCTATGTGGATAGCTACGGGGCATAAACTGCTGAGATACAACACTGAGGGGAAATTACAGAAAACCTACCTGCTATACGACCATGAAGGAAAACCCTCATGGATGGCCGGTTTCTGCGAAAGCCGGCAGAAACAGATTCTGATTACCGTAGGAAGGGAAGGTATCTATCGCTACGATAAAAAGACAGACACTTTTACCCGTTATGCCAATCCGCCTTCAGGACGAAACCTGACCTGCATCGTTCAGGACCGTACCCGTAATTATTTCTGGGTAGGCACCAGTTCCGACGGTCTGTTGCTCTTCGACCCTTCCGCACCCAAAGATTCCATTTATACCTACTCTCCACTTCCCGTAAATCCTATGGGAGAAGCAGAAGGAGACATCTTATACCTGGAGCAGGATAACCGCGAAGGAATTCTCTGGATGACTACCAGAAGTTCTCTGATAGCCATGCGCTACGATGAAGCCCGCCGCTGTTTGCGCCAGACGGATTTTCGTCTGCCGACTGAATATGGAAACATGCTGAATGAAATTTACCAGGACAAAGACGGTAATCTCTGGGTAGCCTCTTTTGACGGAAAAAGTTTCATTATCCATTTCACGGAAAACGCTCCGGAAGAATTTTCCCTGCCAGCTCTGCCACAGCGGGTCCGCTTTCAACCGGCCATCATGGCCCTCTGCGATGCAGGAGAAGGCAAGATGTGGATATCACAGGAACGGACGGGACTCGGGCTGTACGACCTGTCCAACCATACAGTCAGTCTCTACCACGACTTTTCCGCGCTGAAAACGCTTCCTCTTGGTTCTATCAAGCAAATGAGCGAGGCCCGGAGGGAAGGAAATGTATGGGTGATACCTGAAGGGCGCAACCTTATCTATGAACTCGGACGGGAAGGTATGCAAATGAAGCACTTCCGCACCCTGAGCCTTCCAGAAAAGGTCCAAAGACATTTTACCCAGACTTACGAGGACCGTAACGGCACACTCTGGGCAGGTACCAACAACGGAGTGTTTGCTTTTTCTCTGCACAACAACCAATGGCATACGGTCTGCGATACATTAGGACTGGTAAGTGCCATCAAGGAAGACAAGCGGGGAAATCTATGGATTGGAACACTGAATAAAGGGCTTTATCAGCTGTCTCCCAAGGGGGAATGCCGAAAGATTCTTTCTCCTCTCTCTATTACCTGCCTGAGTGTGCAGGAAGACAGCCTCATCTGGATGGGCACGCAGGAAGGGGGAGTCTATGCTTTGAATGTGCAGACAAAAAAACTGACGGATCATACCCGGCTATGCGAACTGAACGGAAACATTGTCAACCAGCTGGAGTTTGACGTATACGGCCATCTGTGGATAGACACCAACCAGAAACTGATTGAGTATAACCCGAAGAATCATTCGTTCTCCACTTATCTTACGACCGACAATTCCATGCTGCTCCGCCGGTTCATCCCAACAGCCATCTGCAAGGGAGATGACGGACGAATCTATTTCGGAGGTATCCCGGGAATTTGTGCGGTAACTCCTTCTGCCCGGCTTGATCAGGACAGCAAGAACATTCCGACATTTATCACCGGAGTGTACGTCATGGGCAAACCCATAGCGAACGGAAATTCTCTGACACTTCAGCCGGACGAATATGATCTGGACATTCATTTTTCATCTCTTGACTACCTGAATGCCCGCAAAATACGTTATGCTTATCGTCTGGCCGGGCTGGATAAGGAATGGAACTACACCACCGTAGGACAACATACCGTCAGTTACAAACACCTGCCCCACGGAAACTACGTATTCGAAGTGAAAGCAACCGACGGGTATGGAATATGGAGTGAAAAAATCACACGGCTTCACATTGAGCGTCTGCCGGCCTTCTACCAGACGAGGTGGGCCATCGCCTTCTATATATGGGTAGTGATAGCCGGAATCTTTGTCGGACTTCGTTTCTACCTCCGCCGGATGAAGCTGAAAAATGAAGAACTGTATGCCGACAGCGCGGAATTGATGAAAATGCGTTCCTATCTGGATGAAAAACCTGTTCCGCAAACTGAAGTCCGTATTTCGGAAATGGAATTTGCCAAACTGGATGAAATTCTGTTAGGAAATATCCTGAAAGCGGTAGAAGATAATTTGAGTGAAGCCGAATTCGATGTGCAGCATCTGGCAGAAAAAGTCAACATGTCACGCTCCACATTGACCCGCAAGCTCAAGGCCATTACGGGGCTTACTCCATTAGAGTACATCCGTCGCGTGAAGATGCAACATGCCTGCCGCATGTTGAAAGATCCTCATACCACCGTGAACGAAGTGGCCCTGGCATTAGGCTATTACAACCGGAAATATTTTACTTCCTGCTTCAAGGAAGAATATGGAATGACCCCCAGCGAGTTTCAGAAACAGCAGGAAAAAGGGGATACATCTGAATCAAAAGAGGGGTAAAAATGAATCAGACCCCTTTCTGAAGCATTTCATACCGCTCTTTGGCGCATTCTGTTCTCCTGCTCTAAAAAGAATCTCTTTACATTTGAACCATCAACCTTTGTATTCAGATTTAACGAAAAACAAACTTGTTCAACATGAAAAAAGAGATTTTATTTCTTGCTGCACTGGCCACTTGTTTGTCTTCCTTCGGTCAGACTTTTGAAAAGACCGCTCAGGGAGGAAAGTTCCAGACCGCACAGCCCACATTGAACGGGGAGGTGATTTTCTACTCTCCTTCCATTGTGCGCATCGTAAAGTATCCTTCGGCTGAAATGCCCGAAAAGAAAAGTTATCCGGTCATCAAGACTCCGGAAAAGGTAGAAATCTCCTACAAACAGAATGGAAACACGGTATGCATGACCTCCGGAAAAATGACAGTGACACTCGATGTGGTTACCGGAAAGGTGACTTACACCGACCAGAAAGGGGAAACACTGTTAAAGGAAAAAGTGGAAGGTACCAATTTCATTCCGCGCAAGGACGTAAACCGTGACGCATTTACCGTCAGCCAGGCATTCAGCCTTGAACCGGAAGAAGCTATCTACGGATTAGGACAACGCCAGAGCGGAGCCATGAACCACCGCAACCAGCAAATTCACCTGTCAAACGGCAATACCAATATCTGTATCCCCTATTTCACATCTGAAAAAGGATATGGTGTGTACTGGGATAATCCAGGTATCTCTGACTTCAGCGACACTCCGTATGAAACGTCTTTCTCTTCGCAGGTAGGACTTTGCTCTGACTATTATTTCTTGTACGAAGACGGCACACAGGATGGCGTAATCGCCTGCATCCGTGACCTGACCGGAAAGGCTACCATGTTCCCGCTCTGGACCATGGGTTACTGGCAGTGCCGCGAACGCTACAAGAGTCCCGACGAACTGTGCGGGGTGCTCGATAAATACCGGGAGCTCAAGGTACCTATCGACGGTATCGTACAGGACTGGCAATACTGGGGATGTGACTCCAACTGGAATGCCATGAAGTTCATGAATCCACGCTACATCAACAAGATGGACGACAAGGAAGCACTCCGTTACCTTCCGAATGGAGAAGACAAGAATGCACGCTATCCGGAACCCCGCTTCAAAAGCCCGGAAGAGATGGTGGAATACGTACATAAGAACAATGCGCACCTGATGATTTCCGTATGGGCCAGCTTCGGACCATGGACCGACCAGTTCAAGGAACTGGACAAGATGGGAGCCTTGCTGAAATTTGAAACATGGCCTCCTAAATCGGGTGCACATCCTTACGACCCGTTCAACAAAGACGCCCGCGACCTGTACTGGCGTTACCTCAGCCACCTGCATAAAATGAACATTGATGCCTGGTGGACCGACTCTACAGAACCCGACCATCTGAACCCGAAAGAAAGCGACTTCGACCTGATGACAGCCGATGGGTCTTTCCGCTCCGTACACAATGCGTTCCCGCTGGACCACAACCGGGGTATCTATGAACACCAGCGTGCCGTATCGGACGATAAACGTGTGTTCCAGATGACACGTTCCGGTTACCTGGGGCAGCAGCACTACGGTGCCCTGAGCTGGAGCGGCGACGTGGTATCAAGCTGGGATGTACTCCGCCAGCAGATTCCGGCCGGATTGAACTACACGCTTTGTGGTATCCCGTTCTGGAACACCGACTTAGGAGGCTTCTTCGGATGGGAATACAATAACGACTGCACTAACGTAGCTTATCAGGAACTGCATGTACGCTGGTTCCAATGGGGCTGCTTCATGCCATTGATGCGTAACCACTGCTCATCACCGATGATGAATGAAATTGACCTCTTCGGTAAAGAAGGTGACTGGGCTTATGATGCACAGAAACGTATGATTGAACTTCGCTACCGTCTCTTACCTTATATATACAGCTTAGACGGAGCAGTAGTACAGGAAGACGGCACCATGATGCGCCCGCTGGTAATGGACTTTGCCAACGACCGTAAAGCCATCCTGCTGGACGATGAATACATGTTCGGTAAAAACATCTTAGTATGTCCGGTAACAGAACCGCTTTACACCAAGAAAGTAGAAGGCAACAAGGGGGTTACTACCGTGCCCGACGTAGCGAAAGCTTCTGCTCCGGTAAAAGTCTACCTGCCTAAAGGTTCTCAATGGATTGACTTCTGGACTAACGAAACCGTAACAGGCGGTCAGGAAATCCAGCGCGAATGTCCGGTTGACATCCTGCCACTTTACATCAAAGCAGGAAGTATCCTTCCGCTTGGTCCGAAAGTACAGTACGCTACTGAAAAGAAATGGGATAACCTGGACATCTGCGTTTACCCGGGAGCCAATGGCGAATTCGTGCTCTACGAAGACGAGTTTGATAACTATAACTACGAAAAGGGTATGTTCTCCACCATCAAGTTCAGCTGGGACGACGCCTCACGCACACTGACCATCAGCGACCGCAATGGTGAATACCCGAAGATGCTGAAACGCCGCAACTTCCGCATCACGCTGATGCAGCCTGGCAAGCAATCTGCTGAAACCGTCATGGTTAAAGCTGACAAGAAAGTAGCTTATTCAGGTAAGAAGCTGGTAGTGAAATTGTAAGATGATTACCCATAAAAAACGGGATACTTCATTATTGAGGCATCCCGTTTTTTTATGCATTAAATTGATCAGTCTTCCGGCAGCTCTACCACACCGAGCTTTTTCTTTCCGTCCATCTTGACGGATAAAGGTTTCTCAAACCGTACCCAGCGCAGGTATTTGGTTTCTTCTACCGCCGGCATGCTGTCGAGCAAGGCCTGGTTATAGATACCGTCGTTCATATAGGCATTGATGGTAAAGTATCCCACTCCGAAAGAAGTCAGATTCTGGAAGAAATGTGTTCCCTGACTGGGGTCTACACGGTAATTGGTCAGTCCGGCTTCTACAATGACGCGGGCTGCCGAAATGTTGGGCCATTTCACCGGAATGCCCAACCACGTATCGCTGCTTCCCCAGCGTCCGGGGCCGACCAGTATGTAGTGTTTCCCTTCATCGAGGAAACGACGGTTGAGTTTCTCAATGTCGTAAGCTATCAACTGGTTATTGGAAGCGGAATAGCCTTCTGTCTTGACATAAATCACATCCTGTATGTCGTCCATCACTCCGTGTCCCAGTGAATTTTCACTCTTTAGCAGCAGTTTTTCGTCTGGAATCACACTCAAGTCCTCCTCCAGTCCGGCTTTCACGTCAATCATCGGGCGAATCTGCAACAGATAGAACACGCCGCTCTTGGTACGGGCATCAAAATTGACGGCAAACTCGATTTCTACCGGACGGCGCATTTCACCCTGACCGTATTTCTGTGCCAACTGCAGGATACGGGCCAACGGGAACACATCGTGCTGAAGGATATTGGCAAAGGTTATCAGCTTGCGGCCGCCGGGATAAATACCGTCGCGTATCACCATGTCGTACGGATCGTAGGTAGAAGCGATGAAGTTCAAAGCTCCGTCGGCTTCAGCGTCTTTCACATGAAGTTTCAGCAGGTTAAATCCATCGTCAAGCGAGAAATTCTGTCCCAAGTTCTTCAAGTCGAGGGCATAGAAGCGAGTCTGTGTTTCACGCAGGGCGATTTCCATTTCGCTGGTCTGAAGTACTTGTGTAGGATGGTAAGGGCATACACGCAAGGTCAATCCACCGTCGACAATGTATTTTCCTAATCCCAAAGCCAGACTAACGGTTCCTTCTTCGGCCAGTTCATCATTAATCGGATAATAGTTAATAGAGCGGGCTACTCCGGAAATGGCCGGATAATAGCGGTCGCCATACTGGGTGCCGACTACTTCCTGCAGGATGACGGCCATTTTCTCCTGGTCAATCACGTTACTGGTAGCCTGCATATAGGCTTTACTATCCTTATAATATACGGATGCATATACTCCCTTGATGGCATCGCCCAGCATACGGAGCATTTCGTACTTGTCGTCCAGATAAGGAATCATGTACGTAGAATAGATTCCGGCAAAGGGCTGGTAGTGGGAGTCTTCCAGCAGACTGGAAGAACGGATGGCAATCGGTGCCTTCACCGCATCGAAGAAAGCAAAGAAATCCTCTACCAGCCGGTCGGGCAACTTGGCACGAAGGAAGGCACGAAGAATCACGTCGTCGGCCGCATCGCTCAGGGCTATCTGGTACAACTGATTGGAGTCCATAAACTCGTCGAATATATCGGTACAGAGGACTACGGTTTTCGGAATCATGACGGAGGCATTCTCAAACTCATCGAACTCTGTATGGCGTTTTACCATGTTGTCAATGAAAGCCAGACCGCGTCCCTTTCCTCCCAACGAACCATCACCGATACGGGCAAAATTGGAATAACGGTCGAAGCGGTCGCGCTGGAACACGGCTACCACTCCCTGATTCTTCATCTTACGGTATTTCACGATGGCTTCGAAAATAATCTGTCGGTGTGCATCAATATCCTGCAGAGATTCCCATGTAATCTGCTTCAAGAATTCGGCTACCGGGAAGATGGCACGTGAATACAGCCAGCGCGAAATATGGTTGCGGCTGATATGATAAAGGAAAGACTCGGCAGGAATGGCAAATATCACATTCTGCAGCTCCTTCAGGTTATGAATACGGGCCACTTCCTTCATGGTATGAGGGTCACGGAAAATAAAGTCACCAAAACCAAAGTTGTCTGACACCGCCTCACGAAGGTCGATATTCATCTTCTTGGAGTTCTTATCAATGAATACGGCATCCAGCTCCGGTGCATAGCAGCGATTGCTTTCCTCAGCCGACTGAAGGATAAGAGGAATAAACGGATCGCGTTTGCGGACTTCACGCAGCAAGGTTACACCAGCCTGCGGGTCATTGACACCCCCGTGAGGGAAACGGGCATCGGAAATAATACCGAGCACGTTATTCTGGTACTTATTATATAGTTCCGTGGCTTCCTCATAGGAACGGGCCAATACGATTTTAGGACGTCCGCGCATACGAAGGGTACGCTGGTGTTCGTTCAAAGCTTCCGTAGCAAACTCCTGGCTCTGGCGGAGAACGAACTTATATAGGTTAGGCAATACGGAGGAATAGAAGCGGATGGAATCTTCCACCAACATGATCATCTGTACGCCGACTTCCTTGATGTCATGCTCCAGGTTCATCTTGTCTTCTATCAGCTTGATGATGGACACCAGCAGGTCAGTATTTCCCAACCAACAGAACACATACTCAAAGATGCTCAAATCTTCATGTTCCATTCGTTCCTTGATGCCATGCGAGAAAGGTGTCAATACCACCAGCGGAAGATGCGGATACTCCTTTTTAATATCGCGGGCAATGTCGAAGGTATCGCTATTGTCAGAGCCCGGCATACAGATAACCAGGTCGAACATGGTGTTGCGCAACTGTTCCCAGGTTTCTTCTGCCGTAGAGACCTGCGTGAAACGAGGAGGATAGCGCAAACTCAGGTTCATATATTCATTGAAAATCTTTTCGTCAATGCGGCCGTCATCTTCCAGCATGAACGCATCGTAGGGATTGGCCACCAACAATACGTTAAATATACGCTTTGTCATCAGGTTGGCAAACTGCGTATCCTTGAAATACAGCTGACGGAGTTTAATTCTTAGTTTGGTGAGCATGGTATCTTCTTTTAAAGCTTATATTACAGAAACAAAATTCGGAATTTCACACGATTTTTGCAAATCTTTCTTGAGAGTTGGTAAAAAACTAACAAAATTCAACCTAGAGTTCAAATTTTCGGGTAAAACTCTTTGACGATACAGGTAATTTTCTATCTTTGCATATACAAAATATTTCATTTTGTCAGACCTTAAATTATTTGATTATGGACATTAATAAAATCATGTCATCACTGGAAGCCAAGCATCCAGGTGAATCTGAGTACCTTCAGGCAGTCAGGGAAGTATTGCTTTCTATCGAAGATATTTACAATCAACACCCCGAATTTGAAAAGGCAAAAATCATTGAACGACTGGTAGAACCGGACCGTATCTTCACATTCCGTGTGACATGGGTAGACGACAAAGGTGAAGTGCAGACAAACTTAGGCTATCGCGTACAGTTTAACAATGCCATTGGCCCATACAAGGGCGGTATCCGTTTCCACGCTTCCGTGAACTTGTCTATCTTGAAATTCCTAGGATTTGAACAGACATTCAAGAATGCCTTGACTACCCTGCCGATGGGTGGCGGTAAAGGTGGTTCTGATTTCTCTCCACGTGGCAAGAGTAATGCAGAAATCATGCGCTTCTGCCAGGCTTTCATGCTGGAATTGTGGCGTCATTTAGGACCGGATATGGACGTTCCGGCTGGTGATATCGGTGTAGGCGGACGTGAAGTAGGTTACATGTTCGGCATGTATAAGAAACTGACCCGCGAATTTACAGGTACATTTACCGGCAAGGGGCTTGAATTCGGAGGTTCACTGATTCGTCCGGAAGCTACGGGCTTCGGCGGCTTATATTTCGTAAAACACATGCTCGACGAAAAGGGTATCGAAATAAAAGGAAAGACGGTAGCCATCTCAGGATTCGGTAATGTGGCATGGGGAGCTGCTACCAAAGCTACTCAATTGGGAGCAAAAGTAGTTACCATCTCCGGACCGGACGGTTATATTTATGACCCGGAAGGTATCAGCGGAGAAAAGATTGACTATATGCTCGAACTGCGTGCATCGGGTAACGACATCGTGGCTCCATACGCTGAAAAATTCCCTGGAGCTACTTTCGTACCGGGACGTCGTCCGTGGGAAGTGAAAGTAGACATTGCACTGCCATGTGCTACTCAGAACGAATTGAACGGCGAGGATGCACAGAACCTAATCAAGAACCAGGTGCTCTGCGTAGGAGAAATTTCCAACATGGGATGTACACCGGAGGCTATCGACGCATTCATCGAACATAAGATGATGTATGCTCCTGGAAAGGCTGTCAATGCAGGTGGTGTAGCTACTTCCGGTCTTGAAATGAGTCAGAACGCCATGCATTTAAGCTGGACCGCTCAGGAAGTAGATGAAAAGCTTCATCTGATTATGCACAACATCCATGAACAATGCGTGAAATACGGTAAGGAAAGCGATGGATACATCAATTATGTGAAGGGTGCAAACATTGCCGGATTTATGAAAGTGGCTCACGCCATGATGGCTCAGGGAATAGTCTGAATATTAAGGATAATTAAAATTTAAAGCAAACATGAACAAAAGATAATTTTTATTCATATCTTTGAATGCTTTAATTTTTAGCACAAAATCTCGTTTAGTTGTATTTGTATTTTGTATTGTAGCTTGCGCTATCCGCCTGTGAAGGTCTGATAGCGCATTTTTGTATACAAACAAGACCATAGAGAAATAAAAAAAGTCCCGCAAAACTGCAGGACTTTCAATTTTTAAGCGGGTGACTAGTGGGACTCGAACCCACGACATTCAGAACCACAATCTGACGCTCTAACCAACTGAACTATAGTCACCATGTTGGTATGAAAAATCGCTTTTAAAGAAAGGGTGACTAGTGGGACTCGAACCCACGACATTCAGAACCACAATCTGACGCTCTAACCAACTGAACTATAGTCACCATGTTGGCTTCCTTCTCAAAAGCGATGCAAAGGTAGAGGAATTTTCTGAATCTGCAAACTTTTCTTCAGAAAAATCTTCTATTTTCTCAATATATTGCTTTTTTCCCAGCCAACAGCGTATTTTTCATCAACGAAACAATGGTCATAGGACCTACCCCACCCGGTACCGGCGTAATGTAAGAGCACTTCGGAGCTACTTCGTCAAACTTCACATCACCCGTCAATTTAAAACCGGATTTTTTAGTGGCATCGGGCACACGTGTGGTACCTACATCAATCACAACAGCTCCTTCCTTCACCATGTCGGCTGTCACAAAATTAGGCTGTCCCATGGCTGCTATCAAAATATCGGCTTCCTGACATTCCTTCACCAAATCCTTGCTCCGGCTGTGACATACGGTTACTGTGGCATCCCCCGGACAAGCTTTCTGCATCATCAGCATAGCCATTGGTTTTCCGACAATGTTGCTTCGTCCTAAAATAACGCACTTCTTACCTTTTGTCTCAATCTGATAACGACGCAGCAGCTCCATGATACCGTTGGGCGTTGCAGAGATATAACAAGGAAGACCAATCGACAAACGTCCAACATTGATAGGATGGAAACCGTCGACGTCTTTACGATAGTCTATCGTTTCAATAACTTTTTGCTCGGAGATATGAGCAGGCAACGGAAGCTGTACGATAAAACCGTCCACATCGGGATCAGCATTCAGTTCCTGTACCTCTGCCAGAAGTTCTTCTTCTGTCACATCTGACTCGTAGCGAATCAAAGTTGATTTGAATCCGCATACTTCACAAGCCTTGACCTTTGCAGCTACGTAAGTTTCACTACCTCCGTCATGTCCGACTAAAATGGCAGCTAAATGAGGACGCTTCCCTCCCTTGGCTACAATCTCAGCCACTTCGGCAGCAATTTCCTGTTTCACCTGTTCTGAAACAGCTTTTCCGTCAATTAATGTCATAAATTACTCCTTTCTGTTTTACGAATTACACAAATGTAGAAATTTTAAAACAAAGACCTGCTTATTTTTCGGTTTTTATAGCAATTATTACAGCTATAGAAGAATTCTTGAAGCAACAGAAAACAAGTCGACAAAAAAATATTAACTTTGCCCCGTTATTTTAATTATGCAGAAGAGAATATTCCACATACTGTTTTTTGCAACAAGCTTGTTACTGACCTTCAGCTTGTTTCCACAGGCATACGCTGCGGATACAAAATTCACCGTCGTGATTGACGCCGGACACGGGGGACACGACCCTGGAGCAGTAGGCAGAAGAGGCAAGGAAAAAAACATCAACTTGAGTGTAGCTCTAAAACTGGGACGGCTCATCAAACAAAACTGTCCGGACACAAGGGTTGTATACACACGCGAAAAAGATGTGTTTATTCCGCTGCATAGAAGGGCTGAAATTGCGAATGACGCCAAAGCTGACCTCTTTATTTCTATCCACACCAATTCAATAGCTTCAAGAAGCAGCAAGGTTAGCGGTACTGAAACCTATACCCTTGGTCTTCACCGAACAGAAGAGAATTTGGAAGTAGCCAAGAAAGAAAATGCGGTAATTCTCATCGAAGATGACTATAAACAGCGTTATGCCGGATTCAACCCGAACTCAGCAGAAAGCTACATCATATTTGAATTTCTGCAAGACAAGAACATGGCACAAAGTGTCAATTTCGCAACTGCAGTGCAACGGTGTTTCCGGAATGCCAACCGTACCGACAAAGGAGTACATCAGGCCGGATTTCTGGTACTACGCGCCACATCGATGCCCAGTGTGCTGATAGAACTTGGATATATCACTAATCCCACAGAGGAATCATTCCTATTGTCTGAGCAAGGTAGTTCTACATTGGCACAAAGTATCTATCGGGCATTTCTGAATTATAAAGGAGAAAAAATTGCGGGAAGCCCCCGACTGATGGCTGTTGAAAATGCCGCTCCTCCAATGGAAACTCCAGATACGCCAGAAGTAGAAGCATCAGAAGTGACTACCACCCCCGCAAAACAAGTTGCTCCGCGAAGCAATGAAGTGAGCCCTGCGGGAAAGCCTGTATTCAAGATACAGATATTGACTTCCGACCGTAAGCTTTCACCTAAAAGTAAACTTTTCAAAGGCCTTTCTCCTGTGGACAGTTATAAGGAAAAAGGTATCATAAAATACACATTCGGTTCTGATACGAACTACAACAAGATACTCCGCTTGAAAAGAAGTAAAGTGGACAGCAAATTTAAGGATGCGTTTATTATTGCCTTTAAAGACGGGGTAAAAATGAACATCAACCAAGCGATACGAGAATTCAAACAAAACAGATAACAAAAGAGAAAGAATATATATGAAGAAAGAAGTAAAAATCGGATTAGCAGGAATCGGAGCATTACTGATTCTTTTTTTCGGCATCAACTACCTGAAAGGAATCAGCATGTTCAAACCGGAAAGTTACTATTACGTAGACTTTACCGACGTGAATGGACTGGCTCAATCAAGCCCTGTATTTGCCAATGGTTATAAAATAGGTATCGTACGCGACTTGCAATACGACCATCAACATCCCGGACATGTCATTGTGGGCATTGAAGTAGATCAGGACTTGCGTATCCCCACTGGAAGTAAAGCTGAACTGGTGACAGAAATGCTGGGAACCGTTAAGATGAACATGATACTGCAATATGAGTCAACTACCTTCCTGAATCCGGGGGACACCATTGAAGGAACTGCCAATACCGGTATCCTGGGAAAAGCAGAGAAAGACCTGCTTCCAAAAGTAGAACAGATGATGCCGAAGCTGGACTCTATCCTGAGTTCACTCAACCAGTTGTTAGCTGACCCCTCATTGAAGCAAACACTACACAACGCAGAAAAGCTGACAGCGTCACTGAATGCGACCAGTGTGCAACTTCATGGACTGATGAGCAAAGACATTCCTCAACTGACAAGCAACGTAACCGCTATCACTGAAAACCTGAAAGGCATCAGTGAAAACTTGAAAGGAATTGACTATGCAGCTACTTTCCAAAAAGTAGATTCCACCCTTCAGAATGTACACCTGCTAACCGAAAAGTTAGGCAGCAAGGATAACTCTATCGGATTGCTGTTGAATGATGATGCGCTGTATAAGAACCTTAATGCCACATCTGCCAATGCAGCCTCACTTCTGAAAGATTTGCAAGAGCATCCGAAACGCTACGTACACTTCTCACTCTTTGGGAAGAAAGACAAATAAACGCATATAAATCAAATAGATAAAAGAAGGCATATCCAGTTTATGCCTTCTTTTTTGTCTCCTTAAACAGAGCGCCATTCCTAAGCATAAAATATTACGAACAGGTTACTATATAGAAATATTCTAAATAGCAAAGCTCTAAAGATACATTTTCTTATAAGAGTGCAACCTTATGATTTTCAAAGGGAAACGACAAAATAGAGCAGTATATAGCCTTACATATAGGCAAAGTTAAATAACTGACAAATAAGAGATTACTAAAAAGCAAGTCAAATTCATTTTATCAATAATTTAACAACTTTGTAACCTCCTATTTATCAACCCCTTAATTTATTAAAATAAAAAGCAAGGAAAAAGCCATTTGTTTTTCTGAAATTTGATTACGAAATTTGCAAGCGTAGAAGTTTCGCTTTATTAATAACAACGCACGTATGATTGAACATAACCAAGCCGTTGCATTGTGGAATCGTTGCCTCTCTTTCATAAAGGACAATGTAAATGCTACGGCTTTTAAAACATGGTTTGAGCCTATCGTACCTTTAAAATATGAAGCTACGGAAAAGGCATTGACAATCGGCGTCCCCAGCCCTTTCTTCTATGAATATCTGGAAGAAAAATATGTGGGACTGCTGCGCGCCGCCATCTATAAAGAAATAGGTGAAGGCACGGAGTTGATGTATTCTATCCTGACAGATAAGACAAACCATATCACTGTTAACATAGAAGGAACCAAACGTTCTTCTGCATTGCCAGAACAGGCTCCTGTTTACAATGGGAATAAAGCACCCAATCCTCTGCAAGCTCCGGCTCCACAGGATTTGGACCCGCATTTGAACCCGAACTATAACTTTGAGAACTTCATCAAAGGAAATAGCAATGAATTTTCGAGAACGGTAGCGGAAACTGTAGCACAGAATCCAGCACGTACCTTCAACCCGTTATTCATCTACGGTCCATCAGGTGTGGGTAAGACTCATCTTATCAATGCTATCGGAACCCGTATCAAGGAATTATATCCGGAAAAACGCGTATTGTATGTATCTGCTCACCTTTTCCAGGTGCAGTATACAGACTCAGTACGTACAAACCACTTCAATGATTTCATCAGCTTCTACCAAACTATCGACGTGCTCATCATTGATGATATTCAGGAGTTTGCCGGAGTAACCAAAACGCAGAATACATTCTTCCATATTTTCAACCATCTTCACCAGAACGGAAAACAGCTGATTCTGACTTCAGACCGTGCCCCTGTGATGCTTCAAGGAATGGAAGAACGATTGCTGACCCGTTTCAAATGGGGACTGGTAGCGGAATTGGAAAAACCGGATATTGAATTGCGGAAAAATATCCTGCGTAATAAGATAAAACGCGACGGACTGACCATTCCGGAATCTGTCATCAGCTACATCGCAGAAAGTGTGAACGAAAGCGTGCGTGAACTGGAAGGTATCGTCAACTCGTTATTGGCACAATCTATTTTGTTCAAACGGGAAATTGACTTGGATTTGGCTCAACGCATCGTCAGAAAGGCTGTGAAGTGCGCAGAAAGCAAACCGATGACGGTAAGCGACATCATTGCCAAAGTATGCGAGCATTACAAGATAGATGAAACGGCCATCCATACCAAGACCCGTAAACGGGAAGTGGTACAGGTAAGACAAGTGGCAATGTATCTGGCCAAGAAGCATACTGATACATCTTCCTCCAAAATTGGTCAGCTCATTGGAAACAAAGACCATGCTACCGTGTTGCACGCATGCAAGATTGTAAAAGACCAGGTAGACGTAGACAAATCATTTAAGGCAGAAATCGAAGAAATTGAAATGAGTCTTCGCACAAGATAATAAAAATGGCGACTGGAATTCCAGCCGCCATTTTTATTATCTTTCAACTATCAACTATAATCATTTATCAAATCCCTGACGCTTCAGTACCTTTTTCAAACCTTCAGACATAAATTCATTATCGGACTTCTTATAGCGAATGTCCGTAAAGATTTGAGCCAGCGTCTCGGTATGATTGATTTCAACAAAATGCTTGTTTTCCGGCAACGCTTCTTTATAAGCATAAATCTGGTCAATCATGGAAGGTGTGTAATCCTGATACTTTTCTTCATGAATAATCCCTTGCACAGGTAAGCGGTCCGGCTGTTCAGGACACTCATCCGGATAACCTACGGTAATCGTCGCTACAGGAACAACCAGTTCTGGGAGCTCCAGCAAATCAATAATCTGGTCTGGATTATAAATGGTAGTTCCCAAATAACAAATTCCCAATCCGGCCTCCTCTGCCAACGTACAGAAATTCTGTGTCACCAGCAAAGCATCCGTAGCTGCATTCAAGAAAGAAATAAAGTTATTATAACCCGGTACCGCCTTGCGCTGTTCACACCATTTACTGAAGCGGTTAAAATCAGCACAGAAAGTGAGTACTACAGGTGCTGAAGTAACCATTGGCTGGTTAAAATGAGCCGGTGCCAAACGCGACTTCATTTCTGCATCCCGGGTTACCACCACACTATACAGCTGCATATTTCCCATCGTAGAAGCACGGAAAGACTCCTCCAGTAATTCATTCAGTAAAGCGGCAGGCACATCATCCTGCTTGTATTTACGAATAGTCCGTCTGTTCTTTATTGATTCCATAATATATAGGCTTTATATGATACTACACAAAGGTAACAAGAATCCTTGAATATCCCTACTTCATTCTTAAGCAAGAAACACGTATATTTCAAGCATGTTTCCCGTTTTGGAAAACTTTTCAGATTTACAAATTTCACAAACAACTAAATATCAACACAATAAAAAATAAAAACAGAAAACCACCCACATTGTTAATAACTTATTTCTTTTTTATTTTGCCAATAAAAAAAACATCTTTAGATTTGCAGAGGTTTGTTAGCAATAAAAGCAAACCTTCTACACCTTTACTATTTTTATTGAAAACAAACTTATTCATATAATAACCGTGGAAAAAAAAACGTACAGCTACGATGAAGCCTACGACGCTTCATTGGAGTATTTTAAAGGAGACGAGTTGGCCTCACGTGTTTGGGTAAACAAATACGCAGTGAAAGACTCATTTGGAAACATCTATGAAAAATCGCCAGAGGATATGCATTGGCGAATTGCCAATGAAGTAGCCCGCGTAGAGGCTAAATATCCTAATGCTCTCAGTTCTCAAGAACTTTTTGATTTGCTTGACCATTTCAAGTACATCGTTCCTCAGGGAAGCCCGATGACTGGAATTGGAAACGACTACCAGATTGCCTCATTATCAAACTGCTTTGTAATCGGACTTGACGGAAGCGCTGACTCATACGGAGCCATCATCCGCATCGACGAGGAGCAGGTACAACTGATGAAACGACGTGGTGGTGTAGGACATGACTTGTCACACATCCGTCCGAAAGGTTCTCCGGTTAAAAACTCTGCCCTGACTTCAACAGGTCTTGTTCCATTCATGGAGCGCTATTCTAATTCTACCCGTGAAGTAGCACAAGACGGACGCCGTGGTGCCCTGATGCTGAGCGTCTCCATCAAGCATCCGGACTCTGAATCTTTCATCGATGCCAAGATGACCGAAGGAAAGGTAACCGGAGCCAACGTCTCTGTAAAATTAGACGACGAATTCATGCAGGCTGCTGTAGAAGGAAAGCCTTATATCCAGCAGTATCCGATAGATTCACCCAACCCGATGGTTTCAAAAGAAATAGATGCGTCAGCTCTGTGGAGAAAGATTGTGCACAACGCATGGAAATCAGCCGAACCGGGTGTATTGTTCTGGGATACAATTATCCGTGAATCTGTACCCGACTGCTATGCAGACCTAGGTTTCCGTACGGTATCTACTAACCCATGCGGTGAAATTCCATTGTGTCCGTACGATTCATGCCGCCTGCTGGCCATCAACTTGTATTCATACGTAGTAAATCCTTTTACTCCGGAAGCATACTTCGACTTTGATTTGTTCAAGAAACACATCTCGCTGGCTCAGCGCATCATGGATGATATCATCGATCTGGAACTGGAAAAGATTGAACGCATCCTTGAAAAGATTGACTCTGACCCTGAGAGCATGGAAGTAAAAGGAAGCGAACGTCACTTGTGGGAAAAGATTTACCACAAATCAGGACTGGGACGCCGTACGGGTGTAGGTATCACTGCAGAAGGTGACATGCTGGCCGCTATGGGATTGCGTTATGGTACGGAAGAAGCTACTGAATTCTCTGAAAAAGTTCACAAGACAATTGCACTGGAAGCTTACCGTTCATCTGTAAACATGGCCAAAGAACGTGGTGCTTTCGAAATCTACGACGCAGAACGTGAAAAGAACAACCCGTTCATCAACCGTTTGAAAGAAGCTGACCCGGAACTGTATGAAGAAATGAAAAAGTACGGTAGAAGAAACATTGCCTGCTTGACCATTGCTCCGACAGGAACTACCAGCTTGATGACACAGACTACTTCCGGTATCGAACCGGTATTTATGCCTGTGTACAAACGCCGTCGCAAAGTAAACCCGAACGATGCGAATGTACACGTAGACTTTGTGGACGAAACAGGAGATGCATTCGAAGAATACGTGGTATTCCACCACAAATTCCTCACCTGGATGAAAATCAACGGATACGATCCGGACAAACGCTATACACAGGAAGAAATTGACGAACTGGTAGAAAAATCGCCTTACTACAAGGCTACTTCAAACGATGTAGACTGGCTGATGAAGGTGAAGATGCAAGGACGTATCCAGAAATGGGTGGACCACTCTATCAGTGTGACCATCAACCTGCCCAACAATGTAAGCGAAGACCTCGTCAACCAGTTGTATGTGGAAGCATGGCGTTCAGGATGCAAGGGATGTACGGTATACCGTGACGGTTCACGTGCCGGAGTGCTGATTTCTACCAAGAAAAAAGACAAGAAGGAAGAAGAGGAAGAATGCCGTTGCAAACCGCCTCAGGTGGTAGAGGTACGCCCGAAGGTATTGGAAGCTGATGTGGTACGATTCCAGAACAACAAGGAAAAATGGGTGGCATTCGTAGGCTTGTTGGATGGAAGACCTTACGAAATCTTTACCGGTCTACAGGATGACGAAGAAGGTATCGTATTACCGAAATCTGTCACCAGCGGACGTATCATCAAGAGTTACGATGAGGACGGAACCAAGCATTATGACTTCCAGTTCGAGAACAAGCGTGGCTATAAGATGACCATTGAAGGACTTTCTGAAAAGTTCAACAAGGAATACTGGAACTACGCCAAACTGATTTCAGGAGTACTCCGCTGGAGAATGCCTATCGAACAGGTTATCAAACTGGTAGGTTCTCTGCAACTCGACAGTGAAAACATCAACACTTGGAAAAACGGTGTGGAAAGAGCACTGAAGAAATACGTACAGGATGGTACCGAAGCCAAAGGCGTGAAATGCCCGAACTGTGGCCATGAAACACTGGTATATCAGGAAGGCTGTCTGATTTGCAAGACATGTGGTTCTTCACGCTGCGGATAATCGCTGACGAAATACATATTTTATAAATGCGCAGGCATGAATCGTACGGGTTCCTGAATTTCAGTAATCATACGATTCATGCCTCTCTTATTCATGAAAGATGATGAAACAAAGTGACATGTATATTCATTTGAAGGGACTGAAGCTTTTCGCCTTCCACGGGGTACTTCCACAGGAAAACAAGGTAGGTACCGAATACACCCTCAACCTGCGGTTGAAAACCGACTTCAGCCGGGCTTCACAAACCGACGACCTGAACTATACCATCAACTATGCCGAAGTGTTCGAGGCCGTGAAAGAAGAAATGAAAATCCCTTCCCAACTGTTGGAGCATGTCATCCAGCGTATTGCCGGACGACTGTTTCATGATTTTCCGCAAATCACGGAAATCAAAATAGCCTTGTTCAAACAGAATCCTCCCATGGGGGCTGAATGCCAGGAAACGGGAGTGGAATCCATTTACACCAAAGACTAACGCGATATGAAAAGACTTGTAATTTTTGACCTGGACGGAACTTTACTAAACACCATTGCCGACCTGGCAGCGGCTACCAACTACGCGCTGACTCAGTTCGGTTATCCCACACATGACACGGACGCTTATCGTTTTTTCGTGGGAAACGGCATCAACAAGCTGTTCGAAAGAGCTCTTCCTGAATCGGAAAGGACACCGGAGAATGTGCTGCGCATACGTTCCCAATTTGTACCTTACTACAACCTGCACAATGCAGATTTAAGTCGTCCTTACCCCGGTATCGAGCAACTGCTCACACAACTTCAGGAACAGCATATTCAGGTAGCCGTCGCTTCCAACAAGTATCAGGAAGCAACAGAGAAACTTATCCGCCAATACTTTCCCTCCATCCATTTTACAGCCGTATTCGGGCAGCGGGAAAATGTGCCCACCAAACCCGACCCGCAAGTCATTCATGAAATCATAGGAATAAGTGGCGTACAGAAAGAGGAAGTGATCTACATCGGCGATTCAGGAGTAGACATGCAGACAGGACTCAATGCAGGAGTGACTACCATAGGTGTATGCTGGGGTTTCCGTCCGAAAAGCGAATTAGAGGCATTTCAGCCTGACCTTTTGGTGGAAAATCCGGAAGAAATCGCAGACTTTCTGCAACTCGCTTAATCCCCCAAAAGCAAACATTCTCAGGCGTCCTTGTGCTTCCTCCAAAACGCAAGGACGTTTGACTCAAAACGCAAGTGCATTTAGGATAAAACGTAAGTGCGTTTCAGTTAAAACGCAAGTACATTTTACTTCAAACGCAAGGGCGTTTTTTCCAAGGCCGAAAAATCACTCGCGAGCAAGCCGTTTGAGAGCCAGGTGATGCCCAGCTTGAGCTGCCTTCTTATACCAGAACATAGCCAGGTGTAAATCAGGTACTCCCGTCCATCCTTCCTCGTAGCCCTGTCCTATGCGATAAAAAGCATAAGGGTCAGACGAATGACGATAAGCCTCAAAAGCTTGTGGAAGCGACACGGGCAATGTACCGCATCCCTTCCGGTACAAATCGCCCAGGTTGGCCGAAGCGTATGTCAAATCCCCCTGACGGACAGCCTCTTTAAACCAGAACTCTGCCTGATAGCCGTCGGGGAATACCCCTACCCCTTCCTGATACAAGGTACCAATGTCATTCAATACTACCCCGTCTACGGGCGTTCCTTCACGATACTCCTTTCCTAACTCCAGCAGCATGTCTACGTCTTCCCGCGAAAAGCTTTCCCATGTCTCTGTACCGTCAGTCTGCCATAACTTAACCCGCCCGATGGAAACATGCTGTGGCACGTCGACCTCCACATCCATCGCATAGGCCATGCGATCGGCCAGAAACTCTTCCTTAGTCGCTTCTAACAGCCAGCCTTTCCGAAGCAGATACTGTATGTAACCATAAATGCGTGAGGTAGAAGAATGAAGATTCACCCCATATTTCTTCAACTGTTCCAAAGACACATAACGAATTCCGTCTTTAGGTAGTTCCAGGTAACAACGGGGAATGACAGAAAGTATCACTTTCAGCGAGGCTATCTCCTCTCCGATACAGTCTTCTATCCATTGCGCTCCCAGCCTTTCATATACGCTGTAAGTCTTCCCATCCTCCCGCGACATCAGTTTCGGACTATGCCCGTTCAAATGCAAGCCCAGCGTATCAATCAGGTAAGGAAAAAATTTATAGTCATCGTATGAAGACAGTCCGTCCATGCCTATCACTATTTTGCCATGCATGTCGTCGGAAATAACAAACGAAGTGGTGGAATGCTCCGGACGATGAAAATAATAATGAGTTTCCCCACGGTAAGTACCCTGTACGGTCAGTTCCACAGGAACCTCCAGCTTGCGAAAAAAATCCTTTATTTGCAAAGGAGATGCCGCATTCAGTTGAAAAGAAATTCGCATAGTTACCCTTTCTGCTTTTAATAAATCTTTGCTCGAATCTCACCACTACCTATGCACAAACGAGCCTCTTTGTCATAAATCACCCCGAATTGTCCGGGCGCAATGCCCTGTATCGGTTCCTCACTGGAAACCCGCAGCGTTCCGTCTTCGGCAAAGCGCACTTTTCCAGTCTGAAAGGTATCCGTGTGACGTATCTTGAAACAAATTTCAGTTTCCTGTCCTTTCCATGGATTCAAGGTGATAAAATGAAAATCCTTTACACAGAAGGAATGTCCGAACTGCTTTTCTGTATCATATCCATGCGACACATAGATAATGTTTTCTTCCACATTCTTGTCTACCACAAACCAAGGACCACCGCCCAGTCCCAACCCTTTACGCTGGCCAATGGTATGAAACCAGTATCCGCGGTGCTGCCCGATAACCTTTCCGGTTTCCAGTTCAACGACCGGTCCCGGACGTTCTCCCAAAAAACGGCGGATAAAATCATTGTAATTTATCTTTCCCAGGAAACAGATGCCCTGGCTGTCTTTTCGTCGGGCACTGGGCAAAGAAGCTTTCAATGCCATATCCCGCACTTCTTCCTTGAGAAAACCTCCCAAGGGAAACATCAGGCGTGACACCTGCAGGTAATCAATCTGAGCCAGAAAATCGGTCTGGTCTTTCACTGGGTCTTTGGCTGTAGCCAGCCATGTATATCCGTCTATATCCAGTGTAGAAGCATAATGCCCCGTGGCAATCTTATCGTAACCCTGTCCGGCCTCCCGGTCAAAACAGCCGAATTTTATCAGCTTGTTGCACATCACGTCCGGATTGGGAGTCAGTCCACGGCGTACCCTGTCCACCGTATAAGCCACCACATTGTCCCAATAAGCCTGCTGCAAATCGACAATATGAAAAGAAAGGCCATACTTGCGTGCAGTGGCAGAAGCCAGTTCAATGTCTTCCTCCGCCGTACAGGTCAGTCCGTCGTCTGTATCCATACCGATTTTTATGTAAAACAAATCGGGCTTGTATCCTTGTTCACACAACAGGTGCACGGCTACTGCACTGTCCACTCCTCCCGAAATCAACGCTGCTATATTCATATCTTTCTTTTTTTAACGGCAAATATACCACCGGCATCCCAAATGCCCAATACCCTTTTCAGGGTATATCTCATTTCAGAGCCTGAAACTGCTCGATAAGTGAAGTAATGTTTGCCGTAAACAAGCGGGCTGAGATAGCCAACAAGATGATACCGAAAAACTTACGGATTACGTAAATACCTCCTTTTCCCAACATACGCTCAATGCGGTCGGTCAGTTTCAAGACGATGAACACCCATACCATATTGAGTATCAAGGCCAGTACAATGTTAATTGGCGCATATTCCGCCCGCAATGAAAGCAGGGTGGTAAACGCACCGGCACCTGCCAGCAAAGGAAAAACCAGAGGCACCAGCGTAGCTTCTTTGATAGGACCTGTATTCTTGAAAATCTCAATATCCAGAATCATTTCCAGCGACATCAGGAAAATGACAAACGCACCGGCCACCGCAAACGAAGCGATGTCCACTTGAAACAGACGCAACATCATGTCGCCTGCATAAAAGAATCCTATCAGAAGCGCAAAAGCAATGAGAGTGGCTTTAAGGGCATTCACGGACCGCCCTTTTTGTTTCAGGTCCAGAATAATGGGAATGGAACCAATGATGTCAATCACGGCGAAAAGAACGATAAAGGCACTCAGAAACTGCTGAAAATCTAATCCACTCATAGCTATATCCAAAATTATTACTGCAAAGTTATGATTTTTCTACACACTTGCAAGGAAAGAACAAACATTATCAGACTGTAAGAAAGAATAAAAAAGATAAAAGGTATTATCGGACGATACTTTCAGTAGGGAAATATACTTAACTTTGTATGTTAAAAGATAACTTAATAAAGTTAACGAGAAATGGAATTGACAATGTACGACAAGCTTTTACAGCTGCCTCTATTTCAGGGTATGTCGAAATTTGACTTCACTGACATTCTGGAAAAAGTAAAAATTCACTTCAATAAATATGAACCTGGAAGCTGCCTGGTAAGACAAGACACTCCATGCAATCAACTTATTTTCGTGCTGGATGGAGAAGTACAGATAGAATCCAATGACAAGACCCACAAATATACACTTTGGGAAAATTTCAAAAGCCCGAACGTGATTGAGCCTTATTCTTTGTTTGGCATGCGCCCTTACTTCACGGCTTCTTACACGGCGGTTACGGAGGTCAACACACTGAACATCGACAAATCATACATTCTCAATGAGCTATGCCGGTATGAGGTGTTCAACCTGAACTACATGAACATGCTGAGCAACCGGAGTCAGGTGATTTACAACAAATTGTGGAATTCGCATATCGGAAAGACGCGCGACAAGATTATCAACTTCCTTCTGCTGCGCTGCATGACTCCCTACGGAGCGAAAAAACTGTCCATCCGAATGGAAGATCTGGCACGCCTGATTGACGATACCCGTATCAACGTATCAAACGTGCTGAACGACCTGCAGAACCGGGGACTGATTCAGCTGGGACGGCGCACTTTCAGCATTCCTGAACTGAGGGAAGTGGTGCTGCTGTTAGATAAGAAAGACTGAGCGTAATTACAACCTTTATTTATTTGAAGCAATATGAACAATCCATTTTTACAGCCCTATCATACACTCCACGATACTACTCCTTTCCAGCAGATACGGATTGAAGACTACGAACCGGCCGTTCGGGAAGGCATGCGACTGGAGAACGAAGAAATTCAGCAAATCACCGGTAATCCGGAAGAACCGACTTTCCAGAACACCATTTTAGCTCTGGAGCATGCCGGGAAAACCCTCGACCGGGTCACTACCGTGCTTTTTAACTTGCTGAGTGCGGAAACCTGCGACGCGCTGGAAGAAATAGCAGAAAAGCTGACTCCGGCACTGTCTGAACATGCCAACAACATCAGCCTCAACGAGCAGCTCTTTGCCCGCGTAAAAGCAGTGTACGATAAAAGAGAATCCCTGCAGCTGACTCCTGAAGAACGTCGTCTGCTGGAAAAGTCATACGACGGTTTTGTTCGCAACGGAGCCAATCTATCTGAAGAAGACAAGGCTACCTTCCGAAAGCTAAGCATGGAATTGAGCAGTCTGACATTGAAATTCTCGCAAAATCACTTGAAAGAGACCAATGGCTACGAACTGGTACTGCACACCGAAGACGAACTGGCCGGACTTCCGGAAAGTGCCATAGAGGCAGCCGCACATACGGCACACGAAAAAGGGAAAGAAGGCTGCTGGGTAATTACTCTGCAGGCTCCAAGCTACGTACCTTTCATGAAATACAGTGACAAGAGGGAACTGAGAAAGACGCTCTACATGGCTTATAACACCCAATGTTGTCACGACAATGAATTCAATAACCTGAAGATTGTGGAACAGCTGGTCAACCTCCGCATGGAGCTGGCTCAGCTGTTGGGCTTCAAGAATTATGCCGAATATGTACTGAAAAAACGCATGGCCGAACACAGCGAGAATGTGTACAAGCTGTTGAACGACCTGCTGGAAGCTTATACACCGACTGCCCGTCAGGAAGTAGAAGAAATCCGTGCCCTGGCTCGCGAACTGGAAGGCGAGGACTTCGAGCTGATGCCGTGGGACTTCTCTTACTATGCGGAAAAACTGAAAAACCGGAAATTCAGTCTGGATGAAGAAGCGCTCCGCCCCTACTTCGAACTGAGCCGTGTAAAAGCCGGTGTATTCGGACTGGCTACCCGCTTGTATGGCATCACTTTCAAGGAAAACAAAGAAATTCCGGTATATCATCCGGACGTACAGGCGTATGAGGTGTTCGACCGCGACGGAAGTTTTCTGGCTGTACTCTACACAGACTTCCATCCCCGCGAAGGCAAGCGTTCAGGTGCCTGGATGACCAGCTACAAGGAACAATGGATAGACGACAACGGATGCAACAGCCGTCCGCATGTGTCCGTCACCATGAATTTCACCAAACCGACCAAGGACAAGCCTGCCCTGCTGACATTCTCGGAAGTGAATACTTTCCTGCATGAATTCGGACACGCATTGCACGGCATGTTCGCCAATACCCGTTTCCAAAGCATGAGCGGAACCAATGTATACTGGGATTTTGTGGAACTTCCTTCACAAATCATGGAAAACTTTGCCATAGAAAAAGAATTTTTGAATACATTCGCATGTCATTACCAGACAGGCGAACCCATTCCGCAAGAACTGATTCAGCGCATCGTTGATGCTTCCAATTTCAACGTGGCATACGCCTGCCTGCGCCAGCTCAGCTTCGGATTCCTTGATATGGCCTGGTACACTCGCCAAAGCAAGTTTGAAGGCGATGTAAAAGCCTACGAAAAAGAGGCATGGCAGCGTACGCAACTGCTTCCGCAACCGGAAGACACTTGCATGAGCGTACAGTTTGGGCACATCATGTCGGGAGGATATTCTGCCGGATACTACAGCTACAAATGGGCTGAGGTACTGGATGCCGATGCTTTCTCCGTATTCAAGGAAACAGGTATTTTCAATCAGGACACCGCCCGTTCGTTCCGTGAGAATATCCTGTCAAAGGGAGGTACCGAGCACCCGATGACATTATACAAACGCTTCCGTGGTCAGGAACCGACCATTGAAGCATTGTTGAAAAGAAATGGTATAAAATAACTCTATAACCAAACGGATATGAAAACTTTTAAATATTTCTTTTACACTTTGTTTATTACATTTTCATCATTTCTTTATGGCTGTAACCAAGAGGATGACATTTATGAAATCTTTGATAGTGGAGTATGGCAACTGGTAAACTATTATACAGGAGGAGATTGGGATTCTAACAACGACCGATATGCACGCCCTGCATATACCGAAGCACAAGACCTGGAATCACTAAGTAAAATTACAATAACTTTTAAAAATGACGGTACCTTTACCGGAACACTTGAGGGAGGTACTTTTGAAGGGAAATGGCAGGCAGACCCAAGCGACAGAAGTTTTGCCGTAATTGGTGAAATAAAAGCCTCTATCCAATTATCAGGAAAGAATGCGGAATTTATCAAAAAGCTGAAACTGGCAAGTTATTATAAAGGAGATAGCAAAAGACTTCTTCAACTTGCCCCTGATGCCCGTACAACCTATATGCAATTTACCCACAAATAATACACTCCTATGAAACCAACAGAACATAAGCAAGAAATACTGGACAAACGCTACATGCGCATGGCCTTAATCTGGGCAGAAAATTCCTATTGCCAACGGCGGCAGGTAGGCGCATTGATTGTCAAAGACAAGATGATTATTTCGGATGGTTACAACGGTACTCCTGTCGGCTTTGAAAATGTGTGCGAAGACGAGAACGGAGTAACCCGCCCCTATGTGCTTCATGCCGAAGCCAATGCCATCACCAAGATAGCCCGCTCCAGCAACAGCAGTGAAGGAGCGACCATGTATGTCACCGCTTCTCCTTGCATCGAATGTGCCAAACTGATTATTCAGGCTGGCATCAAACGAGTGGTATATGCAGAAAAGTATCGGTTGGAAGACGGACTGGACTTGCTGAAAAGAGCCAATATTGAAGTTGTATATCTTAACCCCAATGAATAAATAACATGAAAAACAATAACACACGCTTTATCCCGTTCCTGTTGGCCATCTGCCTGATTGCGGGCATCGCCATCGGCACATTCTATGCCAACCATTTCTCAGGAAACAAGCTGGGCATCATCAACACTTCATCCAACAAGCTGAATGCGTTGTTGCGCATCATCGACGACCAGTATGTAGATACGGTAAACATGGGCGAACTGGTGGAAGAAGCCATGCCGCAGATTCTTTCGGAGCTCGACCCGCACTCTTCTTATATTCCGGCCAAGGACTTGGAAGCTGTAAACGCCGATTTGAAAGGTAGTTTCAGCGGTATCGGTATCCAGTTTACCATTCAGAACGATACCATTCATGTAAACAGCGTCATTCAGGGCGGTCCCTCGGAAAAAGTGGGTTTGATGGCAGGCGACCGTATTGTAGAAGTAGATGATTCTGCTTTTGTCGGTAAGATTGTGACAAACAGTGAAGCCATGAAACGCCTGAAAGGTGAAAAAGGCAGCAAGGTGAAACTGGGTGTTTATCGTCCGGGCGAAAAAGATTTGCTTCATTTCACCGTTATCCGTGGAAACATTCCGGTGAAGAGTATCGATGCCGCCTATATGATTAATGAGAAGGTAGGCTACATAAAAGTCAACAAGTTTGGTGAAACCACTTATCCGGAACTGCTCATCGCACTGGCTAAACTGAATCAGAAGAACTGTGAAGGCCTGATTGTCGACCTGCGTGGAAATACGGGAGGTTACATGGCAGCTGCCATCCAGATGGTCAACGAGTTCTTGCCTAACAACCGTCTGATTGTCTACACCCAGGGACGCAAGTCACCGCGCGAAGACTACAACTCCAACGGAACAGGAAGCAACCAGAAGATGCCGCTTGTAGTACTGGTGGACGAAGGTTCGGCTTCTGCCAGCGAAATCTTTGCCGGAGCCATCCAGGACAATGACCGCGGTACCATCGTAGGACGTCGTTCTTTCGGAAAAGGTCTGGTACAGCAGCCCATTGAATTCAGCGACGGCTCCGCCATCCGACTGACCATTGCACGCTACTATACCCCATCCGGACGCTGCATACAGAAACCTTACGAAAAAGGGAAAGAGTCAGAATATGAACTGGATTTGCTCACCCGTTATGAACACGGCGAATTCTTCTCTGCCGACAGCATCAAGCAGGATGAGACTGAAGTATATCACACCCGCCTGGGCCGTCCGGTATATGGAGGAGGAGGTATCATGCCCGATATTTTCGTACCACAGGATACGACTGGTATGACCTCGTACTTCCGCATGGCTGCCAACCGTGGACTGATTATCCGCTATACGTTCGATTATACCGACCAGAACCGCAGCACCTTGCAGAAATACGATACTCCGGAAAAGATGGAAGCTTATCTGAAAGGACAAAACCTGCTGAACAAGTTTGCTGCATGGGCGGAGAAAAAAGGCTTGAAACGCCGTAACAACCTGATGATGAAGTCACGCCGCTTGTTCGAAATGAGCTTGTACGGAAACATTATCTATAACATGCTGGGTATGGAAGCATACGTGGAATACCTGAATGAATCGGACAAGACCGTACTGAAAGCCGTAGAAATTCTGGAAAAAGGTGAATCTTTCCCTCAGGCTCCGGCTCCTCAGGCAACAACCGACAACAAGAAATGATACTTCATGGATAAAAAGGAATTGCGACGGTACATCGCACAACAAAAACGGAATTATTCCGTTGCTCAAAAAACTGAATGGTCTTCCAGCTTATTTCAAAAGCTGGAGGGCCATCCATTGTTTTTACAGGCACACACTCTCCTGCTCTATCACTCACTGCCCGATGAGGTACAAACACACGAATTCATCAAGCACTGGCATCCATACAAGCGCATCGTACTTCCCCTTGTCAAAGGAGATGAACTGGAATTCCGGTATTATGAAGGGGAGGATTCATTACAAATCGGTGCTTTCGGTATTGAAGAGCCCACCGGTAGCCTGGTAGAAAATCTGCATGAAATAGAGTTGAGTATTATTCCTGGTGTGGCTTTCGACCGCTCAGGCAACCGGTTAGGACGGGGAAAAGGATACTACGACCGTGCTTTGACCAGGCTGCAATCCTATCGCATAGGGGTGTGCTTTCAATTCCAACTGTTTCCACATATTCCCGTAGAAGCCACAGACCTGCCCATGGACGAAGTATGGACGGAACAAGGCTGCGCATTCAGCGGAACACAATGTTCACAATAACCTGGGAACCGACCTGGGCATTCAGGTTACGAACCAGCATTTCACGTCCCATCATCAGTTCCTGACGAATCACGGAAGAAGAAAGGCTGACATAAAGTACCTGGTTTTTAATAAAAAGATTCGTGGTGTAACGGGCAATGACCGGTCCCACCACATCTTTCCAGGCATCCACCAGACGATATTCATTCAAGGGAGTCTCCAGTCCTTGCTGGCGGAGAAACTGCCGGAGCACATCGCCAATCTGTTCTGTATTATTCCGCTTCATAAGACTCCTTCCGTTCGGACACTTCTCCGTTTTCCACCTCAAACAGCTTGTAATCCCCCTCTATCTTTTTCAAGATACGGTCCAGATGGTCACGGTTGGTATCGGTAATAAAAATCTGTCCGAAATTATCTCCTGCCACTAATTTGACAATCTGCTCTACACGAAGCGCATCCAGCTTGTCGAAAATATCATCCAGCAGAATCAAAGGCGTCGTACCGCTTCCGGTACGCTTCAAGAATTCAAACTGTGCCAGCTTGAGGGCTATCAGATAGGTTTTGTTCTGCCCTTGAGAACCTTCCCGCTTCATGGGGAACTCTCCCAACTGCATAATCAAATCGTCCTTATGAATGCCTTTCAAGGAATAGCCCATCACCCGGTCACGCTGACGGTTGGCACGCAGCAGGGCAAGCAAATCACCCTCTGCCGCATGCGACTGGTAAGAAAGCTTTACCTCCTCCTGGTTTTGGGATATATAAGAATAGTATGACTGGAAAATCGGAATAAACTCTTCGATGAACTGCTGACGTTTGCGGAATACCACCTCACCCGTAGAAGCCATCATCTCTTCCCATACGTTCATCAGTTCTTCATCGGGCTCCAGTTCCGCTTTCAGCAACGTATTACGCTGCACCAAGGCCTTGTTGTAGCGAATCAGCGCATCCAGATATTCACGATCGAACTGCGAAATCACCACGTCCATGAAACGTCTTCTTTCCTCACTTCCTCCCGCAATAAGCAACGTATCAGCCGGAGAAACCATCACTAAAGGAATCAGCCCGATGTGATCGGACAAACGGGTATATTCTTTCTTATTCCGCTTGAACTGCTTCTTCTGCCGACGCTTTAACCCGCAATACACTTCTTCCGGATCGCCTCCTTCGGTTTCATAAAAACCTTGCAGCACAAAAAAGTCCTGCTCGTGCCGTATATTCTGAGAATCAATGGGATTGGTTGCACTCTTACAGAAAGACAGATAATACACGGCATCCATCAGGTTGGTCTTTCCCATCCCGTTCTTTCCGATGATACAGTTCATCTTGCGGGAAAAAGCCAGCTCGGCCTGTTCCAGATTCTTATAGTTTAATATCGAAATGCGTTTAAGCCACATAAAAACAATCACTATTTGGGATACAAAATTAACAATAAAAGCAAGATTGATTAAAAAAACTGCCCGCAAATTTCATTTATACACATAAATCAACTACTTTTGCTGTCCAAATACGTGGATTGGAAAAATAATAAAAAACAAATATCAAATGACTGAACAAAAACACACTAATGACCCGTTGAATGTAGACGAAGCGCTCAGCACTTCAGAAGCATTCCTGATTAAAAACAAGAATGTACTTTTGGGAGCAGTAGTTGCTCTGGTAGTTATCGTCGGAGGTTTCCTCGGATACAAACATTTCATTTCTGAACCGAATGAGCTGAAAGCTTCAGAAGCTATCTTCAAAGGTGAACAGTACTTCGGAGCTGATAACTTTGAAGTTGCCTTGAAGGGTGACAGTCTGGGATATGCAGGTTTTGTGAAACTGGCAGACGAATTCAGCGGTACAGATGCAGGAAACCTGGCAAACGCATACGCAGGACTTTGCTATGCACAGTTAGGCAAATACGAAGATGCTATCAAGTATCTGGATAAATTCAGCGGTGATGATTTACTGGTTGCTCCTTCAGTAATGGGAGCTCTGGGAAACTGCTATGCACAGACTGGACAGCTTGACAAAGCTGCTGCTACTTTGCTGAAAGCAGCCGACCGTGCCAACAGCTTGTCAATTAGCCCGATTTTCCTGATTCAGGCTGGACAAATCCTGGAAAAACAAGGAAAGAATGCAGAAGCCGTAGAAGCTTACAAGCAGGTTAAGAACAAATACGGTAACTCATATCAGGCAATGGATATCGATAAATACATCGAACGTGCTTCTTTGAAATAAACCACAAGAAACATACTTCTATTAGTATAAGTATCATTCAGGCCGGACCGAGGTTTTTCGGTCCGGCTTTTTTCTTTAACATACAAACTTAAAAAGACAAACAATATGGCTACAGCTTATCACAATCTTTCAGATTACGACTTTAACTCCGTACCCGATGCCTCACAGATGCGCTTCGGTATCGTAGTGTCTGAATGGAATCATAACATTACGGGAGCTTTACTTGAAGGAGCAGTCAACACATTGAAAAAACACGGAGCAAAGGATGAAAACATCCTGGTATATTACGTTCCGGGTAGTTTCGAACTGACTTTCGGCTCATCACAACTTGTTAAAAGTGGAAAAGTAGATGCAGTCATTGCATTAGGCTGCGTAGTACGTGGCGATACGCCTCATTTTGACTATGTGTGTGCCGGAGCTACCCAAGGTATTACAGAACTGAATGCAACTACCGATACACCAGTCATTTACGGCCTCATCACAACTAATAACATGCAGCAGGCAGAAGACCGTGCCGGAGGAAAATTAGGAAATAAAGGTGACGAATGTGCAATTACAGCAATAAAAATGATTGATTTTATTTGCAAGTTAAAAAAATAATCGTACCTTTGCATCGCAATTGAGAAAAACACTAAATCTTGATTGCGGACGGGCAAATACCAGAGTGGCCAAATGGGGCAGACTGTAAATCTGCTGGCTTACGCCTTCGGTGGTTCGAATCCATCTTTGCCCACAAAAAATTGCGGAAGTAGCTCAGTTGATAGAGCATTAGCCTTCCAAGCTGAGGGTCGCGGGTTTGAGCCCCGTCTTCCGCTCTTTTTTTGAAATATTGTTGGGCAAGTACCAGAGTGGCCAAATGGGGCAGACTGTAAATCTGCTGGCTTACGCCTTCGGTGGTTCGAATCCATCCTTGCCCACCGCAAATTTGCGGAAGTAGCTCAGTTGATAGAGCATTAGCCTTCCAAGCTGAGGGTCGCGGG